>ERZ1292632.1084-Hain-H43-01um-R2-1084-length-28308-cov-5_pt1 | contig 28308 bp, 33 predicted proteins | sample MGYA00564407_ERZ1292632 | MGnify/ENA primary metagenome ERZ1292632 (study PRJEB36523, sample SAMEA6512637) | groundwater metagenome | collected 2019-01-08 | study: AquaDiva: Metagenomics assemblies of 32 groundwater samples | reverse complement strand
AATATCTTTCAAAATCTGTCTTGTTATAACTGGCATACTTCTAACAAATTTCTTGAATTTAGAATATTTCTTTGCCTCACGATTGTTATCATGTTTTCCAGTATATTTATATTGAATGCGCCCTTTATAATCTGTACCCACAATCTGCAAGGGATAATTCTTCTGGACGGGCACCCAAACATTGGCCAAAGAAGGGGGAATAGGAATGCCAGAGGGAGATTTTTTCCCTTTGGGTCGAATCCATTCCTGGACTTGATACACTTTTGACCTGAATGAAGGCTTCTCTGTAGAGAAATACGCTGCATGGTCTTGTACAGCAACTGGATGCTCTGGCATAGTGCCATCATGGTCATGATAGGCAACTTTACCAGCTTTTTCAAGCCAATTATTCAGTTTTGTTAGATTTCCTTGCATTACTAAACTCCTATTTCTTAGTCACAAAAATGCCTAGCTTTTGCAACTCACTTTTATCAAGGAGTTTAAATTTAACGACTGGATATTCTTTAACAAAAAAAGCCATTTTTTCCTTAGCTTTTAAATCTAAATACCCCTTTATTTCATGATATTCGTCTTTTTCAGGCAGATAAAAATCCGGGAAATAATATTTTCCTGTACTAAGTTTAAATCCTTTTGGCTCATATTTCCAAACTAATCCTAAAGAATCAAGATACTTTGCATATAAAATTTCCCATTTTGATCGCATCTTAATAATTGTACCGTTCTCAAAAATATATGAAAATCTCTTTTTTCCAGAATTCTTCATAATATTAAAAGTTATTTCTTCTGAATACATAGAAGAGGGTAACTGCTCTTTGGTTTTTCCTTTATTCCATGGGATTCTTCCTAGATTCCAATAAGCTGATTTTCCTTTATGTGCTATTGAAATCTTTATATTTCTCTTTACAGAAAATATAAAACCTAGCTGAAGCATTTTTAATTTTGACTTTGGTTCCTCTGAAACAACTCGCCCAAGTAAAGATTTAGCCATTTTTGCAACACGGGCGTCCGTTTCTTTAGTAAGACCTTTATTCCATGATTTTTGACCAATATGAGACAAACTCATATTTTTTCTTTGTTCTTTAGTTACTATTTTTCCTTGGTGTGCAGCCCCTATTCTATTTCTTTTTTCTTCAGAAACAAGGTGCCTTTTGCATGTACATTCTATTATACATTTTTTACCATGCCCTTTAACAATTATATTCTGGCATTTTTCGCCGCATCCACATTGGCAAAAATTCATAAAGAAATTACCACCCATCAAACCGTAACTTAGTAATTATATTCTCAATTACTTGAATAGAGTCTCTCAACTGTGTTTCTCTAAATATCCCCAATTCAGGAGACTCTAATTCTTGTTGAATCTTAGCCTTATCTTCTAGTAACTCTATAAGATAAGCTCTAACTCGAAAATCTACTTCTTGCATATTAACATCTAGTTCACTCAATTTTTCAGTTGCCATCTTTATTCTTGTCCAACAAATAATCCTGGACTTGAAGCCCGAAGCACTTTTAGTTGACTATCGAGATCGTTAAACTTTGAATTCTCGACAGGATTGTCTTGATAACGATAATCAACAACTCTAACATCTCCCTTCCTTGGAGAACGGGCTACTCGTCCTTGGGCTTGAAGATATGTGGCCCCGTCACTTGGAGTACCTAAAAAGTGTATAGAATCTCCCTGTTGAAGATTGTAACCACTACTACTAGCCCTGTCAATTACAATAATTCTTATATTTGGGTCATCTCTAAATGCTTTAGCTCTCCTAGACATCTCCTCCCCTGTTATACTTCCCGTTGTAGCAGCCAAGTTCTTCACTTGATTTGGTTTTAGTCCTACATCTTGATAAATACTATCTAAAGCATTTCTCTGCACCCGACTATCAATAAATATTACGTGTTTTTGATCTTTTCCCTTTTCCAATTCCTGTTTTAAAGCGGACAATTTAGCATTCTCTCTATAATCTCCCCCATCAAGATTTGTAATGTGTTGGTCTTCAACTTCCTTCCGTGCCCATTTCAAAGAAGACTGAGACAACTTACTTTGCCAATTTGCCCCTCTATGAAGTGGATGACTAGGGTTTTCAGTTGCCTGCTGCATAATTTCTTGCCTACGTTTTTGTATATAATTTCCGCTCCTTGCCTCAATATCTCTTTGCTCTGCCCTCTGTGCATATGTCCTAGAAACTTGGATTGTATCATGTTTTACTTTAAAGTTTGGTTCTGTAATTCTATCTCCAGAAATATAAGGTTTTATTGTCTGATAATACATATTTCTAATGGCTGTGTCTTGAGCATTTGTACCACCCCCAAAACCAGAAAATATTCTACGAAAACTCTCTTTACTTCCAAGGTCTCTTGTACCTGAGCTCCACCGAATAAGATCATATGCCTCCACGGGATTTCTTCTTGCAGGAGTTGCCGTTAAGGCTATTCTATGGCCAACAGGTATTCTAAAAATACGCTTACCCATTTCTCCAATATTTCCACTTTGCCCCCGTGCTTGAAGCTCTTGTGGTTCATCTACCACAAAACCATGGAATTTCATACCAAGTTTTTCATCAATTTGCATTGCCGCAAAAGTATTATGACTTTTTGCTGCCTCTCTATGAGCTACAATATAAATTGTTCCAGGCTTACTTTTAGCTAAAATTTCATCTACTTTATCTTTCGCAAGTCCTTCTGGGATTATTTCTGTCCTTAAATCAGAGAATTTATCAGCTTCCTCTTTCCACTGTTGTGTGCGCCCTTTTGGCACAATCACTAATCCTTTATAATCTGGATTCTCTTTCATCTGAAAACCAAAAAATCCTAATGCAGTGTTTGTCTTTCCAGCGCCAGTGACACGAGTAATCAGTCCTCCCCCCTTTCCTAAAGGATTCTCATCATTTTTCGTAGTAGTCTCTAGTAGCCAATTTATATCATTGCGCTGTTCAACTCTCCATTTATAATCGTGTTCATTCCCTTCTGAATCTTTAAAGGTTTTCTTCCAGTTGGGCACATCAAATTTTTCAACAGTTAAACGCCCTTCATCGTCTTCAGCAACTCCAGACATATCTGTTTTTAGCTTTTCATATTTATCCTGCTTGGCTTGTAAATCTTTCTCCTCTGTAGACAATCTTCTAAGCGAAGAAGTAAGTACATTTACTGCTAAATCCTCAGAATCAGATTGGTCAATTAAATAATTCCTCTTACTCAATCGCAATCTCTGTACTAAATTCTGTGCATCTTCTAAATCAGTGCCTGTACGAATTCTAATAACAGCATTTCCATCTCTTCTCAATTTTTCCAAATTATCTAATACCATAGCCGAAGCTTGCAAAGAGCCAAATGCTGCACCAATATTTTTACGTTGATCTAACAAGTTATTAGCTTCAAGCTCTGCAATTCTCATTTTGTCAACTAACTCTAGATTTTCTTTTTGTGCTCGAATTTCATTCCATTGTTGTGTTAAAGTAGCATGTTGATTCAATGCTCTTTTTTCAGTCTCTGTCTGATTTTGTGCATTAAAGGTTCTAATTTTTGCTACTACTTCATCATACCCTTTTGCATCCTTAGAAGCCCTGAATTTTTCATAAACTTGCTGAGCGAGAAAAGCAGAAGCAACTTCTACATTTGCAGACTCCACAATTCTTCTGGTGTCTAGAGTAGACCCTAAATACTCTTTAGCCAAAGCTGCAATTGCAGAACCGGCCCCAGAGTCTACATGAAATTTTAGAGTTTGGTCTGTCCGAGATTTCTTGCCAAGCTCTTCCATTAAACTAGTATCATCATTCCAAAAATCCCCTAGAGCGTCATAAAAAGCTAAAGTACGCTTATTTCTAATAAGTTGTTCAGAGTCTCTATCTATCTTTGTTTCTATCTCCTCTGGAGTAATTTCCACTCTAGATCTTTCAATGCTATCCTTCAATGAAGCTAATGTGCTTGAGGCTACATCCGCCTTTGGCACTCTTTTTATTTGAGAGTGCATCATCTCCATATCTTTTCGTTTTTGCCAATAATCTTGAACATGATTAACTGCGGATTCAATCTGTCCTAAATCTTTTATTTCCAATGGGGTAAGAGTTTTGCCTAATTCAATTGAAGGCACATCTTTCTTTTCTTCTATTTGAAGTCTATCTTCGGCAAAGAAATTATCAGTTTGTTCATTGAAATGTCTATCAATTTCAGTTTCTTGCTGTCTTGGAGTTAAATTGCTAAGAGCAGAAATATTGGGGAGAGGAACTGACATTTTTCCTAAAGTGTCTTCGAGAAGAATATCCTCAATTACTTGAGTTGAAATTTCTTCTCCGGCATCTCGCAGTTTTTGTAACTTTTTTCCGATCAATAATACCGATTGCTGCCTTTGCTGCTGCGTCCTAATTTTAATTTCTCTTTCTGCCTCAATTGCTCTTTTCATTATCAAATCAGTTATGCGTTTAGATTCTGCCTGACTATCTTCTCCCAACACTTTTTCAATATGATTCTGCACTTCATCTTTTCTGTCCAGATAGTATTGTTTATCTATTTTTGAAACACCGAGGGCCTGCATCATATTAGATGTAGCAGTAGTAAGTTCTTGTCTTGCCTCCTGACGAAGTTCTCTTTCAGCTAACATCAGGGGTTCATTATATCTTTCTGCTGCTTCTGCTCTTTGCTCTAATTCTTTATCCCGACTAGTTTTTCTAGGAGTTCCACCAAATACCATGTGTCTTCTAGACTCTACAGCCTCTGACATACCTGCCCCACCTGTCACGGCTAAAAGTCCATCTGGTCTTTTAGTAAGTTGTATATGACGTCCATGTAAGGGTGATTCTGGATCAGATATAGTAATCCACACAGTTTTGCCTACAGGAACTTTATCAGGGGCAAATTTTCCTTCTGCATCTTTAGGAGTTGAAATAACTTCCGCCTTCGTAAGAAATTGTTCAGAAGAAAGAATAGGCAACAATTTTTCTAGATCAACTTCTGGATAACTTTTTTCTTCTATCCAATCTTGAAGATCTTCTAGATTAGTTTTCTTTTTACCATCTTCCCCATAAGTAATAGTATATATTCCTGGATCTGTAGAGACTGCCACTGTACCAAAGAATCCCCCCGCATCTTGTTTTTTAAGTTGTGTTTTTTTATTTCGGCCCAAGTCAGGGTACTCCGCCAGCACTGCAGGCGGGACGGGCTTGCCTTCGGTGAGGGCTTGTTGGATAACTTGTCTATGTCCAGGGTACTTCTTCCAACGGCCTATAACCTTGATAAGAGGCTCGTCATCTCCGCCAAAGCCAATAACCTCGCCCTTGCCATAATACCAAGGTCGCTTCACATCGCCAGCGAAACTCCCAGCCATCGGAGTAACATAGACACTTACTCCTTTTTCATAAGCCCTTGTCATTGTATTGAAGGAATGACCTCCTTCTGGGGGCGCTCCCACCCGATAAAAGAAGCGAATGTCTCCCTTTCGAACAACCTTGCCCATACGGCCATAAGAAATGGCGGCGTCTGCCTGGTCTTTCGTCAGTTGCCACGGCTCCCGTGCTAATCGAAGAGGTGCGAGTACCTCGTCCTCTATATGGGAAAGCCTGTCTACCTCATTGACTAATGGAGTTACTCTATCGATTGCTTCCTGGCTGGGAGACCAGTTTTTATCACCACGAACTGTCCAGATAGCTCGTTGATTATCCACACTGCGTTCCGCAAGATTATTGAGTTTGCCTTCAACTGAAGACAAAGACCTTACTTCCCCATATTTATCCTTCCAGGTCATCTGCCACGGCTCTTTTGATATTTTTATTGCCCCTACGTCATAAACTCCACCCACCCCATGAAACTTTTCTCGCAAACTGTCCATAACTACTTTTGGCTCTACATCTCCAGAGTATTCTACTAATATATCTATATCTGAATCTTCTCTAGGAGTTCCTTTAGCATAAGAACCATGTAATTTGATATCTTGAATGTCTGCCTCTGGAATAAGTTTCTGAGCATATTTCAACATTTCATCTTTATTTGCATCAAAATCATCCCGAACTTCTTGCATAAACTTTTTGAACTTAGGATTTTTGACCTGTATTCCACCATACTGTAATTTCTGTGAAGAAGGAGTTTCTGAAATATTTTTTTCTTCGGGTCTAACCCATCTATATGGTGCCCTAGGATTTCCACTTTGTGGCACCAAACCGGGTCTTGGAGGAGTACCTTGCTCTGCATCTTTTTGCAAAAATAAAAGTAATTTATCAAGTGAAGACATCTTTTCAGCCTTGAATAAAATAGGATTTTGCTGCCCTAAAAGAACAAACAAATTATCTAATGTATTTACTGACATTAAATCTAAAGAGAGAAATCTTTTTTATTCTCCCATTGGCACCGTTAAAGATTCTTCTTCTATATCTTCACTTCTCCATCTAGGCTCTTCCCTGATTGTCTCTATCTTTTGTATTGTCGGAGGCTGTGCAAAGGTTGCTTTCTCTATCCCCATTAAATCTCCCTGATAAAAAGTCGCTACATAATCCCCATGCCCAGAGCCAAACCATACTAAATTCTCCCCAGTTTCTTTAGTTTTAACTTGCTTTACAACGGGAAATCTATGCCCATTCTGCATAATTTGAAAAAGCCATCCTTTTGAGGGTTGCCTTTTCAGCATCAAATTTAATCCTTCTTGTGGTAGCATTTGACTATTCATTTCATTTCCTTGTGGCATTCCTCCCCCACCAAAACCACCCATTCCCCCCACCATTTCTTGTGGATTCTGTGCCTCCCCAGACACTATAAAATCAATTTCTGCTATACCCATTTCAGTAGACTTAATTTTTATATCAAATCCCATTTGTGCTAACTGTCCTGCTGTCGCCACTCTTTGTTGAGCAAGAGCAATCTCTGTTTGCTCAGCCTTTTCTTCTGGAGATTGTAATTCAAGTTTCCAGTCAGTAATGCCAAATGCATCCATAATTAGGGGAAAAACCCCTTCATTGAAAATTCTTTGATCTCCTTCTACTACCCTACTCATTACAGTAAGTTGGGTGGTCTGGGTAGAAAGTCCTCCAAAAGCCTCTGGAGCACCTTGCCAAGCAGGAGTTACTCCCCACATCGCACCAATTCTTTCTCTAATCTCCTGCCTTACTGGAAGATATTCCATTTCTTGTAGAGTATGAAATAATCTAACATGTTCAACCCTGCCTCTATTTTGTCTTGTCCCGACTGCAATCATGGGAATGTAGTTAGGATCTGCCCTTAATTGTGCCACCATATCCGCCCGCTCTCGCCGAAGACTTTCTGGATCATCTGTAAAAACCATAATCATTGAGGCGGGCATTCTTCGTTCAAAAAAGTAACGATACAAATTTTTGTCCATACCAATTAAAGTAAGAGCTTTTTCAAAGATAGTCATTATAGCCGACCAGCCGTAGGTTTCACTCGGAGCAAACTTACTAACATGAATAATCTCTGAATCTAACAAATACTTCTTTGATCCTCTGTGCCAAAAAATATACATAGCTGGAACTAAATCTCTAGCACACTGAGGACAAATCCCTGGGCTAGCAGAAGGAGAATCATCCCTGTGTAAATAACATACAAAATGACTATTTTTAGGTAGTCCCTGCTGATCTAAATCAAACTCTACTAATGAAGGACGCAACTTTCTAATTTCTTTTACCTTTGAATGCACCGGCTCTCGGATGTCCTCTCCTCCTACATATTCCTTTGAAAGATAAAGAAATGCGTCGTCAATTGCATTAAAGTCAAAAGAAAATCCCTTCATCATTTCTTCGAATCCCTGGTTAAAAATATTTGAATCCTTAAGGAATTCATCGAATCTTTCTTTTTGCTTCTCGTCGGGCTCTTTCAAGAAATAACTTTGAATTACTTGTCCTTGCGCATTTTGAATAGTACTTTTTTCTTCATGGCGCTGGGGAATTTTCTTTTTTTCGCACTGTTTGCATTTATCAACCATCTCTATATATTCTGTACCACAAAGATCGCATTTAACTGCAAATTTCGGCTGCCACTGAATTCCTTTACGGAAAACTTCACTTGTAATATGGTTTAAAGGTGCCCTGATTTCTTCCACCATTAATGCAATAGTATACAGATCTTCCACCATCTGAAAACGATAGGCAGTCTGCTGACGCAGAACACTACTAACTATTTGATCTATACCAAATGTAGGAGTACTATATGAAGCCTGATTATTTGCCTTTGCAAGTTGGAAAAAATTAGTTAAACTAGCTAGTCTTTCTCCATGCTGTATAATTGAAGGGAGTTCTGGAAGATAGTCTCGTAGTTTCATTTTTACTCTAAGCTGTTAATATTTTCTGAAACAGCAATTTTTAGAAAAGAATCAATAATTTTTTCTTTTAACAGAAAAGATTCAGATTGTGGTTTTCTCTCCTTTAACATCTTAATCTCTGCTGATAGAGTTGCATATTCAACTTTCAAAGCATCTCGCTCATTTCTAACTATCTCTAACTCTTCAGGCAAAATCCCCCCAGAAGGACTTACAGTAGCATTTTGTAAATAACCTAACTTTGTAGCTTCTTTTACTAGCTCTATGAATGCCCCATCTGGAACCAATATCACTGCTTCAGAATCATCAGGGATATCATCATCTGGGCTTAAAGTTCTAAGAGCGGGATGCCACATATCTAAGATCCTCCATGTATTTGTTGTAGCATCCATCCTAACAGTGTATCTCTGGTCGTAATTTTTCAAAGTTGAACCCATCTCTACTACCATATTTCTCTCCTTATACTCCTAAATATATTATATACTATTGTATCTTCTAACATTTTGAAGTCCCACAAGATTTAAAATTCGGTCATACATAGCTTAGCCTTCATCGCTTTTCTATCTCGTCTATATTGTAGACCCAAATCATCTTTAAAAGTATCAAACAAAACTTTATATAATGACTGTTCTATTATTATCATATTTCCTAATTTATCATTTATAAAACAGTTGGGTTTTGTTAAATCTTCTTTTTTGCTTCTCCATCTCCCTTTTACCCCAATATATAAATCTAAACAGGGTATATACATATCAGGAAGATATGATCTCCCATTTGATAGTTTAAATCTCTTGGGTTCATAGGTATAGTCAAAATCTAAATGTTTAAGTATTTTACAGATATTCTCCTCCCATAAAGATCTAACTTTATGGCCCAATTCTTCAACAAAATATGCTTTACTATGAGACAATGAAGCATTTCCCCCATTATTGTAATATCTTTGTACTCCTAAAGATAAAGCATGTCTTACATAAGCCATCTTATTAGAATGTCCTCTTATAAATCTATTTCCTATACTATTCACTTGGTTATTGCATCCGCATTCGCATAAAGGAGGACCTTCTTTCCAATTCTTTCTTCTCATATGATGCCCTAAAACATACCTTCTTAGGACTTTTTCGCCACATCCACATAAACAGGTATTAGTTAAAAGTTTTTCCTCATGATAAGTTTTTCGTCCTTTATTCCAAGGGGGCTGACCTCTCCTACTATGACCAAGAATAAATCTATTCCCAATTTTTACTTTTTCACCACATCCACATAAACAATAATTAATAAATTCTTTCATATCAATTCAATCACACTTTGACCATCCACACTCTCTGCAAACCAAACATCCCCCCTCAAAAATCATATTTCCAGTGTTTCCACAAATTGTGCAAACTGAACCTTTGACTAAAGTACCATCAACCATATATTTTTTTAAAGACCTAGATACTCCAGACCTCCAAGTAGTTAATACTTCTGGAAAACTTAAATTATCAATGATTTTAACTACATAAGATACTGGAACATTGTGTCTTAATATCATAGATACCAATTTTGAATAATTCCAAAATTCTGGATTGAATGCCCCATGAAGATTTTCTACTACCTGTTCTTTTCCTTCCTTATCGAAATAAAGAAAATCATACTTCCCACTATTATTCTTCTTAATTCTTCTAATTTTACCCTTCTCTACATAAAGAGGAATAACAAATTGCTCCTGCAAACCAGTAAATATTTCATATGGTCTATCATTTAAAATTCCGATAAAAGCAATCCACTTTTCTTTACCATTTACAAATCTAGCAACGTCTGCACTCATGTATTTAGGGCGTTTTTGTGCATGATTCTCTTTGAAAACATTCTCTTTCAAATTACTAACAAGAACCCCACTCCTCGATCCTGCCCTATAAATAGTTATTCCTTTCAACCCCATCTTCCATGCAACCATATAGATATCTTGTACTTTTTCGATAGAAGTATTCATAGGAAGGTTCAAAGTAGAACTTATCGAATGGGTTGTATATTTTTGAGCAATGGCTTGAATTTCTAACCGTTTTGTCCAGTCAACATCTTCAGCTGTGGATTTGAAATAAGGGCTGTCTTTGATATCAATTTTACCGGTGACAGTTTTCCATATAGCTAATTTAGGATGGACAACTTCATATTCTTGCCACGAATCTCCTGACTCATCTATAAAATCCACTCTAAGATTCTCTGTCCCAGGGACTACTTTTCGTCTTCTTTTGTAAGATAACGTATATACGGGCTCTATTCCAGAAGAAGTTTGAGACATAATAGAAACAGATCCTGTGGGCGATACAGTAGACAAAGACACATTCCGTCTCCCATATTTTATCATCCTATCAACAAGTTTAGGAAACTCCTTTTGAAGCATCTGCACAAATTCTGAAGTTTTCTCAATTTCAGGGTCAAAGCCATTAAATCTACCCCGTTCAATTGCCATGTCTATTGAAGAGTCAAACTCTGCCTGACATTTCACTCTCATTATTTCATCTAACTGTAAAAGAGATTTATCAGAATCAAACTTTAAATCTAAGGCAGCCAAGGTATCTGCTAAAGCTGTAAAACCTAATCCTGTCCTACGACCTTTTTTGCCTGATTCATACAATACTGCCCAAGTTCTTTTTTCTGTATTTTTAATGTAGTCTGGCTCTGGGTCATTTTCAATTGTTGTAAAAATCTTTTTAATTGCTTCAAGTTCCAAATCAACTAAATCATCAGAAAGTCTTTGGGCTTCATATACTACTCCATAAAATTTTTTATAGTCAAAAAAGGCCTCCTTAGAAAAAGGATTTCGGACAGATCCAAATAAATTAATTGCTATAAGACGACACGAATCGCCAGGCCCTGTAGAAATTTCTGCGCAGGGATTGACAGATATATTTTTATATTGAGGATAAACTGAAGAGGTAGAGTATTTATGTTGTCTGTCCCAAAAAATAAGACCCGGCTCTGCTGTAGCATAAGCACATTTAACAATAACATTCCATAATTCTCTAGCTTTTATTGTCTGTTGAAAAACTGGAGAATCAGACTCCACAGGCCATTGCTGAATAAACTCTCCATTGTTAATCACACTTGTCATAAAATTATCAGTAATTTTTAGACTGATATTTGCTCCCGTAATCTTTTTTATATCTTGTTTGGCTAATGCGAATTGTTTTGCGTCTGGATGTCTAATGTCCATAGTAATCATCAAGGCCCCTCTTCTCCCAGATTGTGCTACTTCCCTGGTTGAATTAGAAAAACGCCCCATGAAAGAAACAGCGCCAGTTGAGGTTAAAGCAGCATTTGAAACAGAAGAATTTGCTGGGCGCAAAGAGGATATATCAAGACCCACTCCACAACGTCTTTTCATTAATTGGACAAGTTGTTGATCTGCAAACATAATTCCACCATAAGAATCATGCAATTCTGGCAAAACAACACAATTACTTAAGGAGCCAACAATGAGAGGATTTCCCAAGTTAGCCATTATACTTCCCTGGGGGATTATATGAGTAAAATGATCAAAATATTCAAATATTTTCTCTTCATCCAACTCCTTTCTTTGTTGCCCATATTCACTTAATTTTGATCTATTTTTGGGGTCTACCACATAATTTCTCTCTATTCGAGCAAATTCTCGAGACAGCCTCATGTGCATATCAGAAGGATCTTGCTCTAGAAAATTTCCTTCTCGGTCTTTAATTGCATATTTATCCATCCAAACATCCACTGCCAAAGTATCCCCCAAAAAATATTTTAGGCAAGCAGATAAAACCTCTTTTTTAGAAAACATTTACATTTCCTCCAATGCTTGGCAAATATCCTTTCCATCAATTTCATTTCCAATACAATCCCACCCATCAACTTCTTGTCTTGCAAATAATTCAACTTTATTCAAATCTGGAAAAGATCTCATAATTAATTGCCTAAAATAGTCTGGTTTAATCCCATGCCCCTTTTTCTTTTCAGTGTAAATTGAACTCACTCTAAACTTTGCTTTGGGAGGGGCTATTTTACCTTTAGTTCCGATTAACAATAATTCATGCTGCCCAAGAAACCAATAACCCATTCCAATAGAGTCTTTGTCCCAAATTGCACATGTTTTATATTCAAATCCCCACGATTTCATTACTTTTAAAGCTTCTAATAATTTTGGTGAAGTAGCCCATAAATACAAAACACAATTTTTATCAGCTATTTGACTTATTGTTAAATTGGCAATATCTTCTTCAGACATTGTTTCATAATACTGTTCAATCTTTGATTTATTGCTCGGACTAAAATTATACCTCCATGGAGGATCTGCATAGATAATTTGATATTTTTTCATTAATTCTTACTCCCTCTATACAAACAGATTATACATAACTTCCGCTCAGGAATCCATCCTTTACTTTCACCACAGTTGGGGCATTTCTCGAATAAATTCTGGTCATCCAATTGTCTATTTCCAAAAATAATCTTTTGTTTCTGGTCCCAACCTTCATTATATGCCTTCACTACATCCTGCATATCTCCGATAGTGGATACTCCTTTTGAGGTAGTTTCAAAATGAGCTAAACATGCCAAAGCATTTGAGTAAAAACTGTCACCATGGCCCAATGGAGTTTCTGGTGCATTTAATTCATTATCAACACTAACAATTTGAGAATGTTGTCTCTCGTCCACAACCATCTCAATTTTCTTTCCACTAATATATTGCTCCATTATTTGTGCCATATTGTATTTATTCTTTTTAGTAAAAGCCAAAGGGACCCATTTAGAGTTTATTCCTCTTTCCTCAAGCACTTTATCCGTATTATCGATATAACCCTTATCAATACCAAAATTATCCACTAATTCATTTACAAATCTTACTTGCTCTACATACTGCCACCCATCAAGATATATCTGAAGAACTTGAGTTAATTTATCTCCTTTACTAGTATAAATCACAATGTGAGAAGGATGTCTTTTCTTTCCTACGTCAAAACCAGCCACTGTAAAATCACTATCTAACTCATGAGTGATATATGGATTTAAAGACTTCAAAATAGGATTTTCTACTTCTCTGAGTTCCTCATCATTAATATATGCCTGTGTAGATAAGTATGGGGCTAGCATCATTTGAGAAGCAAAGGCATGAGGCCTCGTAGCCTGCTCTTGAAGAAGCTCTGTCTCTGACCGTATTTCTGGACACAAAACTCGAATTCCCGGCTTTGGGTCCAATGCGGGCAAAAAGACATATGAAAATCGTTCATCATGTTTTAGTTTTGCTAACATATCATTTGGGGCCATGGGAGTCCCCATAATGATAACTGGAACTCCTTTTGTTGGGATATACATACTCTCTGTAAAAAAGTGCTCCTCTGCCTTCATAAGCTGAGATAGATTCAAAGGGTTATCAGGGTCTCGAAGTAGATCGTCCCCAATCATTCCCCTGTTAACGTGCATACCTCTTTTGAATGAAAAAAGACCCCCATGCAGAATCTCGGCCTTTGTATTTCCTACTTGATATCTAAAAGCATAATCTGCCTCTGGAGACCTATCTTGTATCCACTCCATTATTTGTTCATTGCGCCTAACTGCCTTATTAATTTCATTAATATGATATTGACTCATTCCATCAGAAAAGCTCAAATATAATATTGAAGAGTCAAAACGACTATTACTATTTTTCAAAAAGGAGTAAACACTAAAACCATGCCCAAGAATTGTAGACTTTAGATGAAATCTAGGTAAAACTGCAGCAAAATGAAGATTTTTAGATATAGCTTCCTCCAATTTTTCTGCGAGGAAGCCCACATGCCACGCATTAAATAATTCTGGCTTCTCATAGCTCTTAGACCAAATATCTCGAATAAATTCCCAGAAACTACCTATTCTAATCCCGCTTGTATCTTTTATCTTATCTGCAAATAACTGAATTCCGGCATCGTATGTTATTAACTGTTCATTTGCCATAACTTCAATAATCCCCCGCATTTATGGTATAGCATATTCTTCTCATTTACAGCAAAAGAAGACTGGGGTTCCCAGCCCGCCCTTGAATCATGAAAAATTGTAAAAATGTCTTTACAAGTATTACATTGAGCTAAATAATTATTCTGCGTACTCGCTAGCAAGTTTCGCAGCCTTGGCGGATATTCTTTGAAGGACTTCATCATCGTGTACCTCTTCGCGCACAATAGTAATCAAATCCATTATCAACTGCATTGAAACTAATCCACTCATTACTTTTCTTTGTCCTTGTATTCCAATATCCACCGACCTAACTGCATCTATAGTTTTCTTAAAATCAGGATGATGGTCTATGTATTCTTCACCTTTCTGAATAAGCTTCCCATAAGAATTCATATGTCCTCTGACAATTCTTGAAACTTCTCCTGTATGTTCAGCAGTTATTTGAACCAAAGATGTATTTTTTATTTTATTTCTTTCTTCTACCCATTTTCCCAGCCTTGCCCACGATTGAACAGAGGGATATGTAATATTAATTCCAAACTCTTCAGAAATAATTCCCGTTATTTTTTTTACAGAGAGTCCTTGCACAAAAAGCTCAAAAGCTCTTGTTCTCATTTCCAAAGTATATTTTTTAGACATAATTCACCAAATTGCTTGCAATTTGGTAATATTGTTCATCTTTTTCAATGCCAATATAATTTCTTCCTAAATCTTTAGCCACTTTTAGTACAGTTCCACTGCCACAAAAAGGATCTAGAACAATATTTCCTTGGTTTGTATGTATTAAAATAAATCTTTTCAATAAAGACTCTGGCTTCTCAAAAGGATGCCCACTTTCTCCAATAACTTTATCATCATAGATTCCTACATAATTTGCCCAATTCAAATTTCTATTCCATATCTTGTTTCTTTGGTATAAGAAAATCATTTCTACAAAACGCCCATAACTTTTTGAATAGTTCTTGGTAGATGTTGGCTTTACCCAAAACAAATATTTCACACCGGGGAAAACCCATTGATTCTCCGAAGGAGAAAAAACTAAAATATCCCCCGAACATATTCTAAGAAACTCACTATGTAATCTTTGTTTCATATTCTCATCAAAATCATAGGGTGGATCTGTAAGCAATAAATCAACAGAATTATCGGGCATTTTAGACAATTCTTCCATAGCGTCACCCAAAATAATTTTGCCCATAGAATTAATGATATGCTGTCCCAGGATCTACAGGATCTGGTATATTTCCACCTTGTGGATAACGACTCCAGTCTAAGTGTCCAGAAATTCCTTTGTTGCTTCTAACTGCGCAAACTGCAAGTTGATGTTTTACTTCTCTTGTGTCAATTACTTTAGGGTTTATAGCAATTTCTGGTCTAGAGCACACCCCTGAATAAAAATCATGAGGAAAAGGTTTATGGTCCTTATGTCTCTTTACAAACTTCTTTATATCTATTTGCTGATTCCAAAGGCATTTTGCATCATTGCAAAAAATTATTTTGCAGTACTTAGAAAATAAATTCTTACACTTTTCATGATTTTTCTCTAAACAGTCTTCCCCAAAAACTGGACAAATATCATTCATACTTATCTCCTGCCAAAAACATTGGTGAAAAATATTTTCTTACTAGCTATTCCCATTTAATAACTATGTTTTGAACCCTGTTTGTGCCCATCCGTCCATCCTAATTCATAACCTTCTTTATAAGCTTTTTCTTTTTGAGATTCCCATATTCGAAACATTGCCCAATAATAACTATTCCTAACTAATTGGGCAGGAAAATGTAGAGGAAATGGTAGTAACCCCACCTTTCTTATTTGGACATTATAATAATAAACTCCATACCATGCCGGCATTTGATATTCTTCTCCAACATAGATGCAGAAACCATATCTCCAAGGCCACCAATTAAATAACTGTTTTCTCATTGTTCTCCTATAACTTCCATAAATCTCCAGCCCCAATTTGCTCATGCAAGTCTTTCTTCATACTAGCAATACACTCCATCCAACCTGCTCCCCATAATGGACCAAATAGATTGCTTCCAACTAGTCTAAAATCTTCTATCCATTCTTCTACAACTTTTAAAACCTTTATGAATTGTGCTTTGGCTATTGGCTGTAAAGAATCATCTTCAAAAAATATTTCCTCCTCTATTGTCTTGTCTAGCTCTTCTTCTGTTAATCTGGCTTATTCTATCAAATCCATTTTTTATCTTCTAAAATATATTCTGCAAAGCACTCTTTCCAACACCACCCGGCAATTCCTACAGAATCATAAAAATCTTGTACTAAATTATCTGGTAAATTCCATCGTTTTATTGCATATGCCTTTATTTGATCTTTCGTACAATTTCCATTCCCCACTGTTAGCCGCTTCCATGTCTTATTGTCCACTACATAGTGCTCTATTTCTTTTCCTTTTAGAGCCAGCTTTACACCTGCAATAACTTGGGCAATTCCAATGGTAGCTAAAGCATTTTGTCTATAAATTGCTTTCTCAATTGCTACAATATATTCATCCCTCAAATTCTCTACAATATTCTGAAATTGATGTATTAAATCATAGAATCTATCATCCACTTTCTTCTCTGGACTTGTACAAGCAAAAAAAGATACAACTTTTCCTTCTATATTTAAAATTGTCCCGTGTATACTTTTGCTACTACAATCAAGTCCAAGAAAATATTTCATGAATTGCCCCTATTTTCTTCTGCATCAAGCACTACTTCTTTTTCCAATAGCACACAAGCATTATTATCATAACATCTCAAAGACAGCAAAACATATGCTAAACAAGCGGGACTAGGAGATTTGCGTACAACTAATTGAGAGGGGCGGGCAATTGCTAATTTTAATTCTTTTGTATCTAGCAAATAACTCTTTTCTATAGGAACAACTGGCTCTATTGCATGATTAACCAAAAGTTGGGTATCACATCCAGTAAAAAACCTACTTCTAGCTGCTAATTTTTCCAAAGTTTTTACAAGATATAAATTCAACTCTTCCAACAACCCTGCCGCCATAATATTAAAAACATAAGACCCATCATTAAAAAAACTAATTATATCTGGCAAAACCGGCTGAGAAACACCTCGTTTAGTTTGAAAAGTAAAATGGCACCCAAAAGGAATTCTTTCAAATTGATTAAATAATCTATTTTGCTGCAACAAAAAATTCCATATGTGAATTGATTCATATTCAACATCTATTAGATCTTCTTTTTCGTTCATGATAATTTCTCCTACATATCATTCCTATTAGAAACTCTTACTGCTATAATTCTACTAACTGTATCAAATGCTGCTCTATATGCCTCTTTTAATCCTTTAATTCTAGCATATAATGCCTCTACTTCTATAAGATCCTGTCGCACCTTTTTTAATCTAGGATTAGTTGCAAGGGCTTCTCCCCGCAGAACCTCTTTTATAACTTTTCTTTCTTTTTGGCCCTGCAAGACATAGAACATTCTAGAAAGACCTTCTTCAAAAGTAGACTCCAATAAACCTTTTTTAGAATCTACATAGGCCAATTGGTTTTCCAAATAAGCTCGATATCCCCCATATACTGTAAGTGCACGCTGTAATTGTTCATCTGTGCTATTCTCTAATTCATCCAGACTAACAATAATTTCCCTTTTAACTGGTTGTGGAAAATCTGGTACATTAACTTCTTCCATATATTCATCTATTTTCTTCATTGTAGTTTCAGGATCCCATCTTTTCAAGGCTGCTACTATTGGGTAGGATAACGTAATATTTCCATATCCATCTTTTGTTCCTCTATTCTCTAGTAATTCCATATCCTCTGGAGAAACATCATATATCCACTTCACCCCCGTCTGCTCATCAATAACAAATACCTGATTAGGAAGAAGCCTGTATTTTTCTTCAGGCATCTGCTACTCCTAAACAGGGACAATATTTTGCATCATGGACATATTCTACACTCTCTAAACTAGGCAATTTTTCCATTTTCATTATTCGGTTGCACCTATCTATTATACCCTTCCACAGAACTAAATCTCTTCTCTGTCCAAAAATCTTAATTTCTTGATTGTTCTTGTCCTCATACAAAATTCCACCTTTTTCTATATCAAGAATGTTTAGATAAATCTGAAGTTGTATCCTATGTTCCTCTTTAGCATTTCTTAATTCTCCAAAACCTCTGTCATTGATGGTTTTGACTTCCACAATATAGTCTCCATATTCTGGAATCTTCAACAAAATATCCGCTCTACCATGTATCGGAGGACCATCAATTACAGCAGGAATTTCTCTAGAAACAAAAAATTCTAATTGATTGAAATAATTTTCATATCTACTTTGAGTAGAATTTCCGTGGTCAAAAATTCTTCTAAGTTTTGAGGAAATTTCTTGCCCAGGCAGCAATCCTTGATAATGAAGATACAAAAATCTATCGCAGGGATTTCCTAAAGACGAAGGATGAAATGAACCCCCTAAATTAGTTATGCCAGGGGATAACAATCCATCAAGATATTGCTCTAGCCAAATATCTCGATTGTCTTCTCTTACTTTTGTATTCCCTCTTATAATTCTTGAAGGATGTCGTAGCTGTATCCCCTTTATTCCTGCCATTTTAACTCTTTTTCTAAGGTTTGTTTAATTCCTTCTCGAGTAACATCTTTGATATGTATAACTTTTTCAACTCCTAATTTCAGCAACTCTTCATCTCTCTTTCGATCTGCTTTATTTAAATGCCCAAAAGGTCCGTCAGCTTCTATAACAATTCCTTCAATAGGGCATAATATATCAACAGTAAAATTTCCAATTGGCGCTTGTTGTTCATATCGTATTCCCATCTTAGTTAATTCTTGGGCTAGTATTTTTTCCTGATATGTGAAATCTCGAGGGAGCATCTATTCAACCCTGATTGAAAGATTCCTGCATTTGAAAAATTGGATATATCCAGCCAGGGCATTCGCCTCTAGCAAAAACTACAATCCCAATCACATCCCACCACACCTCTTTTAGCTGCTCCTTAGCCTTTTCCATACTTTTCCCAGTTGTAAGAACATCATCAACAATCAATATTATTTTGCAAATATCTCTGTGTCCCCGATATTTTTCTAAAGCCTTAGCTAAAGGAATACCCCCCTGTTCAATACCAATAACTTCTGTGAAATAAATATTTTGAGCTATTAACCAAGCTAAAGTTTCCCAATCATCTAAAGTAAGAGTGTCACATTCTATTTTGAAATGAGACAAATTTCCAGAATGAAGTTGAAAAAGTCCTTGCTGAAATAAATTATTCATATCCCGCCTTTTTACTAATTTTTTCTCTATTCGTTATATTCTCCATAATTTTAAATAATTGAGACCATAAACCTTTTGCCTCAATTATTATGCACCCAGTGTTGGAATCTCTATTGACTATTGTCCACACTACTCCTTCTGGTGATACATATACATCTTTATTCATTTGCAATTCTGAGCCACACTTCTGCATGACATTTTGCAGGTGCACACCAACAGGCCAGATCAAATCCTTTCAATTCTTTCTTTGCTAAAACTTTTAGATGCTCTGAAATTTGCAACTCAAACATCAATACTACATCATCTCTCGTCATTTTTCTATAAAGTTCCTTAGAGTATTCTCCTATTTTATATGGATTTCCCCATATTCCCGGCCTCCCTACATATATTGCCCCATCAGGAAGTTGTCCTTTTGTGTGATGGAGATTCATTATCTTAGGCATATTTTTTCATCTCGTCAAACTTTTCTGGATTCTCCAAAAGAAATTTTCTCACTCCATTCAACCCCATAACTTTTTCTTCACCAATACTATACCAAGGCCCCGCGCGTTTTATCAGATCCTTGTCTAGAAATTCTCTAATATATGTTTCCAGCAAGTCTATTCCACCCTCTGTTCTAAACGGGACCGTACAGGCTTGATATACTTGACCTCCTGCCTTGGACTTACGACATCGGACCTCCATATCAAATCCGACTTTGATCTCATTTTCCTCTATCCAACCGGAACGACGCACTTGCAAAATAAGATGGGAGAAAAATGTCTGTCCAAGTCCCCCGGGCATGGCATCAAGAGAGACGGGGCCCATGCTAGACCGCACCTGATTGATTAGAATCACAGCTGAACCATTTTTTAAGTGTGGCACCAGTCGGGGCAAAGATTGATTTACAAATCTGGCTTGCCAAGCCATTGGATTATAAGAAAAATTCTCATCATGAATAGCTATTGGGGCAAGACCGGCTATACTATCCAACACGATAACATCTATAGAATTTTGCATCAAAGCACGAAGAATATCAAATGCCTGTTCTCCATTCTCCGGCTGAGATAACAAAATAGTCTCTGTATTGATACCACATTTCTTCATCCAGTCCATGTCCCAAGACCATTCTGAATCTATCCATGCTGCAGTACCCCCGTTCTGTTGGGTGCTTTTAACTACCTGCGAGGCCAGATAAGATTTACCAGCATTAGACTGTCCCATCAAAAGAGTAATTCTCTTCTGTGGAATACCTCCCCCCACCAATAGATCTAGTGAGGGAATACCAAAAGGAATACGCCGAAAGACAAATGAAATGTCATTTCCCCTTTTTACCAACCCCTCTGATAGTAATTCTTCGATCTTATCAACAACTTTCTTTTTAGCCATCAATCTCTTTTTGCTATTCCCCTGTCCCCGTATTTCTTATAAGCTTCAAACCAATCTGTTTTATGATAACAATTTAAACACTCGACTATCTCTTCATCAATCACTTGAAAAATTTTTCCCAAACACCATGAACACATTAATTTATCAAGCATTATTTCTCCAATATCTTTTCAACTTCTTTATCTACCTCGCCATAAATAAATTCCCACAGCTTTTTGAACCCTTCTTTAGCTTCTTCTAGCTGTGGCTCTATAGGAAGAGAAGTATCTATCTCCGATATTTCAAGACCCACTTTTCCATATTGATTAGATCTAGGGTCAGAACCTAATCTAAATGTGGACCCTAGGGATTGACTTATCTTAGCCATTCCTATTCATCTCCTTTTATTATTATACTCCCGACCCCCGCAGCTTTTATAACTTTCATACAATCATGGCAAGGTTCTTTTCTGCCATTACTATCATAAACATATAAAGTTGCCCCTTCAATTGATATTCCCACCCTGGCTGCATATCCAATGGCATTTGTTTCTGCATGTATTGTTCTTTCACAATGGCCTTCTACCATATTACATTCTACATCCATACAATGTTCTTCTCCAGCAGGAGAACCATTGTATCCAGTGGCTAAAATTCTATTATTTCTCACTAAAATTGCACCAACTACTGCCCTAGGGCAAGTAGAACGAGAAGCCACTACTTTTGCAATAGCAACAAAATAGTCATCCCAACTTGGTCTCATAAATTTCTTTTCTCACTTTCTCAACACAATCTTCAATAGAAAATAAGTCCGTTCTCAAATAAATTATCTTTTTCCAAGTAGATATCGTAAAAAAATATTCTTGAAAAAGTTTTCTAGCTTGTACCAAATCTTCTATCTTCTCATCCCCCTTTTCAAGTTGTCTTTGATAGGCAATTTCTGGGTCACAATCACACCAAACTATTCTTACATCATTTATTAATTGAAGTTTAAAATTAAAATCTTCATAATCTACTTTTCTCCTCCCATAAAGACGATTATATACCCATTGAGAAGGGGTAAATCTATGAATAAGAACGTCCCCATAATTAGAAAGATCAAGAATTGAAGAAAGAAGAGTGGATTTACCAGAACCACTAATTCCCTCAAGAATGATTAATCGCATTAAGAAGTCTCCCGTAAAATGTCCAACCATTGGTTTTTCCATTCCCCATATTTATTAGGTGTTCTTGAAATATAGGCATGATGAAATACTTTAAATATCTTTAAATCTCTCGAAAACCAAAAATCTATCTCCTTAAAATTATCATAGGCATGATTCCCTAAACAAACTATTATTTGAGGAGTTGTTATCATTATCTCTTGAGCTAACCATAATTTTCCACAAGGTTTAAATTCTGTAAAAGTTAATTCTCTATTATCAGGAGTTGAACATTTAGCTACATTAGTAAAATATGAATCTTTAATTGGCCATTTAATTTCTTCAAGACATCTCCATAAATAATCCTCGGAATTGTTAGTTGGAGTTTCATTCTTACTCATAGCATACCCACCAAATGTATTTCTTCTATTGCTAGGATTACTTCCCAATATTAAGTATTTCCCACTATAGCCAAACCCAAACATTTTTCCAAATTGCATGTTAGTAGAATGAGAATGAAGAGGACATAAAATACATTGTTGTATAGAATTTTCAAGACAAAGAGTATCAGAATACATTATTAACATCCTTATTTCTTATGGGCCCAAGAAGGACTACATATAGCAACATCCACTTTTAATGGGATATTAAAAGAATTATACTCAAGAAGTTCTTTTATTTTTCCAACACTCTTATCTAATGTATTTATAGGTAGTTCACAAATTAATTCATCGTGCACCTGAAGAAGAATCGAACCCCCAATTTCTGGCATAAATTTATCTACTTCAACCATTCTCTCACTCATTATATCTGCACTAGTTCCTTGGATTAAATAATTTACTCCTACATATTCTCTATCCTTTTCTGGAGAATATCTTCTACCATATTTATTTGATATGTAACCTCTTTCTCGAGCTCGACGTGCTACCATACGTATAAAATTTTGAGACCCCTTAATATTTTCAAAATATTTATCTCTATACTCCCTTGTTTCTTCTTCGGTTTTATCTAATTGAATTGATAAACGGCCTATCCCGATACCATAGATAATTCCAAATGTAACAGCCTTCGCCAATTGTCTATAGAATTTAAAGTTTTCATGCTCCTCTGATACACCAAAAGCAATTTTGGCAGCCTCTGTATGAAAATCAAAACCCTCTTCTGACATTTTTCTTAGAATTTCATCATTATTCAAATAACTTAAAAATACTCGAACCTCCATCTGGGCATAATCAAAAGATACTAATATATATCCTGGTCTAGCAATAAATAGTCTTCTAATAGAAATAATATCTTCTTGATCGTCACTAAATTTTTCATCCCCCGTAAATCCCCAAGAAGATAACGAAGAGCCTCCTACTGATGTTCGAGCACCACTACTAGCTCTTACCATTGAATAAATTCGTTCTTGAATCTCCTTTTCTTTATCCGAAGAAAGAGTTTTATCAGCTATTGAAATTAAAAATCTTGGAATATTTTGTAAATTAGGTTCACGGGAAGAAAGTCGTCCAGTGATAGTTCCCCAATTACAATATGTTGTATGTAAAGTAGAAATTGTTCTATTGGGTTCCAAATAAGTATTTCTCATTTTTTCTAATGAACGATGTTCATGAATAAAACCAGCAATTGGATGATCAATTTGAACTAATGCAACTTCTCCCCAAGACTCTTTTCCCTTGGGAGTTTTTTCTAATGAATTTATTCCTAAGGAATTAAACATGGCCCCAACTTGACTAGGACTATTTAAATTAAACTCCTGCCCCGCCAAAGAAAAGATCCGTTTTACAAGAACATTTTGTCTTAATCGTATTTTCTCTAAAGCTTTTTCACAATAAGAAGTATCAATTGAAATTCCTTTCCACTCCATTTTAAGCAAAGTTTTTGTTAGATTATTCTCCAATTTCCAAATACGGATTTGAAAAGTATTTTTAATACTTTGTAAACAATAGAAATATAACTTAGTAGTCCATTTCACGTCCTCTTCACAATAAGGCCCAAGAACATCTATTGGTGCTAAAGCAAAATTCTTAATCCATTTTTGTCTTTTTAATTTATCTTTAGTCTCAATATCATAGTCTGCACTACCCGAACCAAAAATTCTTTCAATGGTATCTTTCAAACCCAATTCTGGAAATCTTTCTTTTTCAACTAAACGGACCCCCCCAAGTACATCTATTAAGGTTTTATCCCATGGGATAAAACCTTCCATCATTAACATATGAAGATCAAATTTTATGTTATACCCAATTATTATTTCAACTTTATTTAAGACATCGATAAGAGTTAATAACTGCCCTTGAGATAAATTGGCAGACTCAGGATATAAATGTCTAAAGGGAAAGTAATATGTTTTTCCACTACTTAATCCTAATCCTATCCCGCAAATTCTATTGCCTAAGTAGGGATCTAATCCGTCCGTCTCTGTATCAACAAATAATACCTTTTGAGTATCCAGAATATTGGTAATCTTAGTAAAATTTTCTTGAGTTACAATCATTATCTACTTCCAAGAATCTTTACATATTGTATTTCTTCCCATTGTTGAGCTACACCTTTTTGTAATCTAACTAAAGGAGACCACCCCAACCTACAAATTTTACTATTATCAACAAGGTGCTCTCCTAAATAGTCTTTTTCAGGGACATAATCTATTAAAATAGTCCTTTCAGTAACTGCCTCTATTATTTTTATTATATCCCCATAAACAATGGGCTGACCGGCAGAAATATTAAAATCTCCTACAACATTCATGTCAAGAAGTAACTTCAAAGCCCTGCCATAATCTCCTACGAAAGTATAATCTTTTCTCAATTCTGGATTGATAAGAAAAGTTAATTTTTCATTAGACAATAGAGAATAAAGAATTTTCGATATATTACTTGATGTGTCTCGAGCTGACCCATAAATAAAACAGGGCCTAATAATTAACAATTTATCTTTAGGGAGTAAAGAGCGAACTATACTCTCTCCCGCCTGTTTTGTTGCCCCATAATAAGTGATAGGTAATTGGGGGCTATTTTCAAATATAGTCTTGCCTAGATATGAAGTTCTATAAGGATCATAAATGGCGGTAGTACTGAAATAAACTAATTTTATATCATTCTCAAGACAAACTTTGGCCACATTCAATGTCCCTGAAATATTACACTCTTTGGTTAATTCAATATCTTCAATGCATTTATCACTTCCACAAATAGCGGCGGTATGAAGAACAATATCAGCATTGGATAAATATTTTTTTACTTCTTCATAATTTCGAATATCAAATTCTGGAGTCCACGAATATCTAGTCTTAAAAGTTTTTGGGATATGGTTTGTATTTGACCCATTAATTACACTATATTCATTATCTACATTTAACTGATATTCAATTTCACGAGCAAGCATCCCATCCTCACCAGTTATAAAAACTTTCTTCACTAATCCTCCTCAATATGTAAAGAATTTATCTGCCATATTAAAGTTATATTTTCTTGGATCGATAAAGATAATCGAGCTAAAAATCCCAGATCTGATCCAAATGTCTTCATATTACAAGATCTCATTGATGCAATCAATGTTGGAACTGGACTTTTAAGAAGATGAAAGGACAACCAACAGGAAGGAAAATTCTCAGTCCACCAATCATTTACTAAGATAAAATAATGTCTACGAGATAAATCTTTCTTAATCTTCTTATGAAGACACTCCATTATTTTTTGGTATTCTTTTTCTTCTTCAGAAAAAGTGGGAAAACTAATAAATGTAGATAGAGTCTGGCTATCTAAATGTATTTGTGTACCTATTTTTTCTTTATACACTGAAAAGCTCTATATCAGAATTCACAAGATCTTCCAACTTTATATTTGGATTTGGTAAATCCTCTGGTCCTTCTGGGATGTAAATACCTATCTGTTTCATCATTATTTTTCTATCAGAGCAAGCAGTATTAAATGAATATTTATCACTTGCTAAATCACAAGGCCACCTCCCACTACATCGAAAAAGATTTCCAAAGGATTGAGCCATCTCATCCCCAACATGCTCTGTACACTTTCTAGACCAATCACTTGCTGGTCGGAGATAAGAAGCCAATAATGGAAACTTCTCTTTTATTCTTTCTCTCATTAACCAGGCAGTTGCTACTGTATCTGCTTGCTCTGAAAATTGTAAACGTTGACTCATAAACCCTGTTAGAGCCATATAGTTCATTGCCATAGACCATCGATGTAGAGCACTAATTGGAATAATTGCTCTCGCGTCTTGCCAATTAGATTGACCCATTTTTAAATATTCTGTATACCATTTTTTTATTCTAAGAGCTTCTTCTATAAATTTCTGCCTATATTCTTCATTTTGCCACACATATTCTGGTATTCTAAAACCAATATCTCCGTGATGATTGTCACGCCAACCCATACTCGAAAAAACCGAGCCAATTCTAGCCCTAGCAATTTGATCAAAAGCACTCCTACTAGGCCCAGCTATTTCAAATGTAAAAGAAACCGATTCCATAGCATTGGGAAGACATTTCCTATTCAAAACAGCTAATACAACATAAAGCCTAGCTTCTGGAGAGGTACTCTCCCATTTGTTAGTCTTCCAGACATTCCCCCAAGTTGATGTCGCCATTGTAAAAATTGACTTATACGGATTTATTGAATGATCTACTAATCGAACTTCAATGCCTTCAACCCCGCGATAAAACTTAGTTTCCTCTTCTACATTACTTGAGGGCTTAGTACCAAGCCACTCTCTAAATTCCCAAAAATTAACCATAAATTGCCCCCAATGAATTAATTCTAGTCAATGTTTCCGTCTCCTCCACTTCTTTATTATATGAGCAATCTAACAAATATACTTTAATCCCATAGGCATCTAATTGTTTTGCCTGATTTGGACTATCTTCTAAACAAAATTCAACTTTATCTTTGTGAGTTATAACCCAATTGCGTTTATCTTCTTCAAAAACTAGAAAATCAAAATACAGCTCATTTTTCTTTAACCATTCAATAGTATCCGCATAAATTCTTTTATAAATTTGTACTGGTCTAGCAGTAACAAGAACGATTTTATAATTTTTGGATAACCTAATCAAAAGTTCTTTAGCCCCAGGATTTACTATTGCCTGTCGCTTTGCCCCTGATTCCCTAAAAAGATGTTTCAATTCTTTATATTTACTAGGATTTTTCAAAGTCATCGAAAGATCTAATGAAGTTACATCCTCTTTAGTATATATAACTAATTCACCAGGAAAATTATTTTCTATAAATTTTAACCAAGTTGTTGTGTAGTCACATAATATTCCATCAATGTCTAAACAAATAACTTTATTAGTAAAAAGATTTAAGTTATGTTCTTGATCCCATTTTTGTCTCACCACCAAACTCTTTCGAAAATATTCTTCCACAATTTTATCAGAATCTAAATCCCATACTTGAGCTAATGCCAGCCAATACTTAAAGACATCGATAAGCTCCTCATATATATTAGAAAGAATAATGCTTTTATCTTCAATTCTATGTTTTTTCCAATTTAACTCCCTTAAAACTTCATCCAATTCAGAATGTATACTTAAAATTAATTCTTTGGTATCTTCAACTGAAAACTTACGCTTAAAGTCCCCGATATAGTGCTCAAAGGCAAGTTGGTCTTCATAAATTAAATCCAATTTATCCATTCTTCAACCATTTCAAGACATCAGTATATACATCTGACACTAGTATTTTCTTATCCCACGCCCCATACCTACCTGCAAATAAGACCTCATTAGTACTCTTTGGTTGAAATCCCCCAATCACCTTTGTTAACTGGATTGTTTCATATCCTTCTTTAGACTCAATGAGAACAGAAAATGGAAATTCTTGGACAAAAACCCCAAATAAAGCTGAAGTTCTATCCCACTTATGATTTGGAGAAATACTGTAAAAAATAAAGGCCTCTTTTTCTGGAGCTTTTCCTACTCTTACCCAAGATTGTACTGATTCAAATTTTTCTAAGGGAAATAAAATTGGCGCTGGAATTGTAGAAATAACTTTTGTATCAGGAAAGTTTTTTTCCACTTGAAACAAATTTTTCACTTCATATTGCTCAACACAATGTCCATACAAATCCCATAGTCTTTCTATTGCCTGAATAGCATTATATCCTCTAACCACTGGCTCTTCCAACACCTTTGTTATACTAAGAGATTCAGAAGGCAAATCTTTCCCATAAACTTTTTGGCTATATCTTTGGGCAATTTCTATAGAGCTTGCCCCTTTTGCACCCAAAATTGCTTGACTAATAACTGTTGAATCAATTAACAAATCGCAGGAGGTGTGTAAATAGAAAAGACCACTCGTTTTTCTACTCTTGTCTGGGTCTTTATCATAAA
>ERZ1292632.821-Hain-H43-01um-R2-821-length-33515-cov-15_pt1 | contig 28317 bp, 37 predicted proteins | sample MGYA00564407_ERZ1292632 | MGnify/ENA primary metagenome ERZ1292632 (study PRJEB36523, sample SAMEA6512637) | groundwater metagenome | collected 2019-01-08 | study: AquaDiva: Metagenomics assemblies of 32 groundwater samples | reverse complement strand
GCTCAGGGGGCCGGACGTCTACCAACCCGCGAGGACTGGGTGAGGCGGTGGTACAGTGTCGCCCCCGGTCGCCGGAACTACGAGCCGGAGTTCGTGCCCTTCACTGGCGTCGGTACTCGCGGTGGCTGGCCCGGCACTGGCTCCCCACCTGTTCTGTGGCCGCAGGGTATGGACAAGTGGACAGCCTTCGAGCGCCTGGGCTTACAAGGTCAGCGAGTACCGCCCAATGAGCGGGCGATGTACAACTACTCCCAGCGTCTCATTGCCGAAAGCCAGGACTACGGGGACTGGAAGCGTAAGGCCGACAGCATCGTGGACTACCTGCGTAGCCGTCGGCCCCCACAGGTGAAGCCGGGGGAGGCGACACCTGGCGAGCCAGCTCCTGTTACGGAGGCGGCAGGATACCGCCGACAAACGCCTGGACTTGCACCGTCCCCCGGCTCGCTAGCTGGCCAGGCACTCGGCGCTATCCCCCATGAGGCGCTGTTCCCTGGAGGGCAACCCGGGCCTATATCTCCGCTACAAGCGCAGGGAGGTGCCCCTATTGAGAGTCCGCTTGGCTATCCAGGAGAATGGGGATGGCAACCACCACGGACTCCGCCGACGCGTATCAATCCATCGGCTACGCAGACCGGCTTGATGTCCCCCGACGTGATAGCCGAGGCCATGGCTAGACTACAGGTGGCTCAAGGGCAATATGGGGCCTGGCAACGAGGCCCCGCAGCGGCCTACCAACCACCGCCCCAATATCGCCCCCAGCGGCCCGCTGAGATGCCTTGGCAGGGATGGCAACCACCGACGTGGTGGCCCTTCGGGAGATAGCCAATGGCTGAATGGCAAGACCCGACCTGGCAAGACCCGACTGAGCTGGAGCCGGAACCGGAGCCAGAACCCGAGCCAGAACCCCTACCGGAACTACCACCCGAAACACCGCCGGAGACGCCACCGGAGACTCCACCGGAGACTCCAGAAGAACCAGGCATCGGCTGGACATGGAATGAGCCAACCGGCGAGTGGGAGTTCTCCGGCGGACTACCAGAAGCAGGCGCGGGGGCATACGAGCCTTTATACGAAAACTTGCCTGAGTGGACGCCTGGTACAAGCTACTACGAGTACCTGCAATCCCTGTATTCCATCAACCCGACGCTCCCCTATATGGCCATCACCTTCGGTGGGGTGGAGAACATCCCCGCCCATTATACCCAGGAGGACTACGATCGGTGGACGCAGAGGATGGAGGACGTACCCGCAGGGTGGGGCGCCGATGATTGGGCGGCCTACAATGCTCAACGCGGTGAGACTTACCGACTGGCTTCCCTGGTGTCCAAGGATATTGGAGAGTTCCCTGGCCTTACCTGGAACCCCTGGGCAGGCTCCTGGTGGCGGAGCAGCGCCATTACCCCCAATCCCTACACCGGCGACCTAGCGGCGATGATGCGCGGCCGTGGTATGGAGTGGGACCCCATCTATGGCGACTGGAAGCAAACGTGGGCCGGATACCTGAATGAGTTAGCGGGCCTGCAACGAGAAGAGCAGCAATGGCGGGCGTTGCAGCGCAGACAGGGTGGCGGTGGTGGAGGAGGTAGCAGGCAACTAGGGGCAGGTATCCCCGAATACGGGGCACTGTGGCCCTTCGGTGGACGCAAGCGCGGCCCTATCCCCTGGCGGTATGGGTAGATAGACCATGCCTGGTTGGGAAGAACTACTCGGACAGGCGGTCAGCAACGCTCAACAGTGGTGGTCTGGCCTCACTTCGCCGCAGCAGCCGGAGGAGCCACCGCCGGACTGGTACAACGAGCCAGCAGGCTTCGAGCCTGAGCAACGGGTAGAGTGGGAACAGGCCCGCCGTGAGGCGGAGACGCAGCCCCAGGAGGCCCCTTGGTGGGAGCAGGCGTGGCAGCCGTTTGAGACAGCCATGCGCCCGGCTTGGGAAGCCTTCACCTGGTCGGGACGGGAGATACCGCCGCGCATCTACGGTGGCGCTCGCCAATTCGGTCTGGGGATGCAGGAGGGCCTATCTATTCCCGATGCCCTGGGGCGCATGGACTGGGAGACCGCCCCAAAAGCCTATAAGGAGTTCCAGGAGGACTATCCCGAACCCTTCCCCGGCTACCACGGTACAGCCGAGATGCTAGTTGACCCCATGACTTATGCCTTCGGCATGGGTCTGGCCACCAAGTTGCTCAAACTGGCCCCCGCTGGACGGGGTATCGTGCAGGCGGCTTACAAGATGCCGGAAGCGCCTGGGGGCGTGCAGAAGGCGCTGGGCACGGCCCTACGCTGGTTCGACTTCCCCGAAAGTCAACGGCAGATAGCCAAGGGTATCCAGGAGATGACCAAACCTACCGCTATGGCTGAGGGCCGCAAGTTCTTCGAGCAGGCTACACGCGACCCCTCTAAGTGGTACGAACTGTGGCGGCCTACCGCGGGAGCGGTGGGGGCGCGCTCCGAGCAGGTAATGTCCAACCTCTACAACCATCTGATACGGGCTACCAAGGACCCGGATGAGATGGCTATGGCCCTCAAGGGCCTACGTGATATGGTAGCCAATCCAGAGGTTGTGCCTAAAGAGGTGGCCGCGGTACTGGGGGAGGTACTCCCCAAGTCTAAGATGGGGCGGCAATGGTCATACCTGCTGTCTCAAGTTGACCCACGGGCCATTGACAACCTGGTTCTGAACACTGACGAATATCAATCGTTGGCTAAAGTCGCCTCCAAGGCCCTGCCTGCCACTGAGAGCAACGTGGTGGCTAGAGAAATGGCCAGGCGCTTCGCCTCCCGGGTGGATAGCGTCTTCGGCTCCGGCTACCGTGTCAACGCCATGGGTAAGCCGGAATGGGTAGGCGGTATGTTCAATGTGCCTGAGCCGAACGGTTGGGAAAAGGCGATACAGGCGTTCAAGCAACGAGCATCGAGTATCTGGCTGGGGCTGAACCCCGGCTATCCGGTGCAGAACACCCTCGACAACTTTACCAGGATGTTGTCGGGCGGTGTGGTGGAGACGCGCTCACCCGCGGCCATCGACGCCCTGTGGCTCCAGAAGTTGGGCTTTATGCCGTCGCGCATAGAGACAGGTATCATCGGGCCTGCCGAGGCCGTGGCTCAGCACCAACCCAAATGGGCTTTCGGCACGAACATAGCCAATGCTATGGAGCAGGCCAGCGCCAAGATGGGCGGCTACAACATCTTCGAGGCTACACGGGGAATGATGGAGAGCCGTATGGACTTGGGGTCTACCACGGCTGCCCAACGCCAATTGGTACGTAGCATCATCAGCACCAGCAGTCCTGAGACTCTCTTCCCTCGCTTACAGCAAGCCCTGGGTGTGCCAGGCGTGGAAGACTTAGCCAAGGCGCTGGGGCCGCTGCACCCCGACGCTCCCAGCGGCATTATCACTGAAGCCCTGCTAACAGGGGATAGGGAGGCTCTAGCGCGGGCTTTGGAGGAAAGCGCCCAGCGACTACTGAGCACCAGACGGGGCCTGGCAGGTGCAGCTACGGCTATCCAGGCTGCTGTACCCTTGTCTCCTGCGCAGGTCAAGGCATTCGGCAATGAAATGGCGATGTACCGCACCGCCTTCGGCGACCTATTGGACGGTTGGTTCCAGGCCACTGACATTTGGGCTGAGAGACTGCCGAGTATCCCATCCTATGATGCATTATTGGCTATGCGCCAACGGCAACGAGACTTCTTCACCACCTGGCAGTCATCCACTCAAGACTCAGTAACCGAAGTCTCCCGTGTATTCCAAGAGAGCGGCAATCAGGGTCTTGCTGACACAATGCAGGCTGCCCATAACCAGTTGATAATGACTAACGAGAACCTGAGTCGGAGTATGGATACCGTCTACACCGAAGCCAACCAACGGTTTGAGCAACTGCGGCGATTGCCTAGAGGGGCAGAACGTGACAGCGGCGCCAATTTGGTAAAGGAATGGATAGAAGCGCAGCGTGACGACTTGAACATCCTTCGGCAGCAACAGATGCAGCAGGCTGCCCGTATGTGGGATGACATCGTGAAAGCGGCGGGAGGCGAAAGCCAGTTCGAGCTGATGGTTACAGAGCATCTACTGGCCTCGTCCCAAAAGGTAGGCGGTACAGTTCGTGGTGTGCGTCAGCCAAGGGGCACGGGCCAGCCTTTCGATGATATAAGCCGTGAAGTGGCTGAACAGTATGCAGCCTGGGCCAAAGAAGCCGCTGCTAGGGTGAGGGGGATTGCACCAAAGGTTCAGTCTACAGAAACGATGGTGGGAGAAATGGTGTCTGTTCTACCACCAATACCACGGGGACAGCGGCGACTTTACCGTGTAGAGGCAAAGGCAGGCGTGTCTAGGGGTATACCTGTACCGGAATGGGTAGAAACCCATCCGGAGAATGTTGCTACATTGGCTGCCCGGGGCCGCTGGTGGACCGAGAGTCTAGATGAGGCGGCTTGGTATGCGAGGACCGAGCATGAGCCAGGGCAATGGCAACTGCGCTATCAAGATGTACCCAAGAAGGTCTATGAGAGATTCAAGGTGACAGCATTAGAGCCTACCGATCCAGCACGGAAGTTCTCGGCAGCTGGGCAAGAACATGAATGGTTTTTGCCGACTGAATACGCAACCCGCGGGCAGATAGTAAGTGAGCCTGCCAGCAAGCAGACTATCCTTGACTGGGCGCAGGGAGCGGGCCGTGTGCAACTGACCGAAATCAATGCTGTGGCTACCCAGGCCGCTGAGAACTTCCGCGTCTGGGCGTTGCACGACTACTCCAGCCGTCTTCAGATTGATGCGCTTCTATCCCTGATATTCCCCTACCACTACTGGTTCACCCGCACCGGAGCGAAGATGGCGGCCCTACTGATGCACCGGCCCCAGTATTGGCAATGGAACGAGAACGCCCGCAAGGGGGTGGAAGAACACAATAAAGGCTTGCCGGAGCGGTTGAAGTATACCATCCCGCTTCCTGTACCGGAGATGTTCGGCAAGGGCGAGTTCCGGTTGAACCCCTGGCGGATGTTTGGGGCCTATTCGATGATTACTGACCCATTCCTGCCGGAGGAGCGTACTAAGACACCTCTGGGCCATGCTTATGGGCTGGCTACGGCTCTGGGGCCGCAACCCTACCCCTGGGTACAGATACCAGCGGCGCTATCGGGGGCCGTCGGGCCGAAAGAAGAATGGTTAGGCCGCTGGCTGCCTCAATCCCGCCCGATACAGACATTGACCGCTGCGGCGGGCATCGGCGGCCCACAGGGTGTAGACATAGAGGGGCCAGTAAAGGACATATTTGGCCTGCCTCGCGGCGACCGCTGGGACCCCTACCGAGCGCAGCGGTGGCTACGGGAAGAGGTATCCGGCGGACGCATCTCGGAGCGGGCAGCGCAGCAGGCTATCGGTACACAGAAGGGGCCTTTATGGGATAGAGCAATGCGGGCTGCGGTATCCCGTGCTGCCTGGCCGGAGGTCGGCGGCTTCCTGACCCGTGCGAGACCGCAACTGGTAGCACCAGAGGAGACCAAATATTACCGCGAAGAACGTCCGGCCTATCGGGAGATGATGAAGCAGGCCCAGGCAGGCGGTGGTAAGGCTCTACAGCAGAAGTGGTACGAAGAGCATCCAGGCTACGGTATCTGGTCATTCGGTCGAGGAACGCCGGAAGAAGCCGCTGCTGACCTACGAACAACCGAACTGCGGGAGAAACTGGGCGGCAGCCGTCAATTCCACCTACAGGAACGGGGCAGCATGCTTCCTTGGCAGCCTGAGTACAATCGCTCCAAGGCTATCGAGCGAGCCAGTGGCGAGCGCATCAAGTCGCAGTACCAGGACGTGGTGGGGCGACTAGAGCAGCCGAGCCTACGGGCCATGAGCCGACCAGAACTGAAGCAGTACGTGCGCGATGACCAACTGCGTAAAGCCTCCGATGCCTTCTTTGCTGCCGACTTCACCTCGGACGAAGGGCGAACCTTCCGTAAGCAGATACTCGAGGACAATCCTGACCTGAAGGGATATTGGGCGAAGAACGACACCCCTCTAGAGGCAGTGTGGCGGGTGCAACAGGATAGGATGAACGCTGAGTGGGAGAGTATCTCGCCTCTGGCAGAACGGGCCGCTGGTATGGGCAAGGGTGGCTCAGCGTCGGCGACCCTATGGGAAGAATACTGGGCATTGCGGGCGGCGGGTTACCCTAGTGGGCAGTTATCGGGTCTGGCCGAGCAAGCGAAGGCTGCTGATAAGAGCACGGCTCGCAGTAGGGCTTGGAGCGACTATTATGCGGCCCGTGCCGCTTCTTTTGCCAAGGTAGGCGACGCAGCCGCTACGGATTTGACAGCCTTGGTAATGAAGGAGTATCCTGGGCGGTGGACGAAGGAAGAATTGAACGCACTGTATGCAGGAATAACTGTCCCAGGCATGGAAACCTGGCGTACGAGCCGCCAGGCTGCGGCAGGCGCGGGGCCGGGAGGGGCCGCTCCCTCGACCGGCCTCCGCCGTCCTGTTGCTCAGCGCCCACCATATGTGCCACCGGTCTACTTCAAGCCCAAGTATCCTGAACAGCCTCCTGCTTCCTTTACCCGCCCCCGACGTCCGATGGGTAGGGGCCGCGCTGCTGGAGGCGCTGCTGGCAAAGCACCTGCTGGGGGTCGTGCCAATTGGAGCGAATACTACGCTCTGCCAGTGAATAGTCCCCAGCGCATCGAGTGGCTAGATGCCAACAACATCAAGACTGACCCCACCAGGCTACATTGGGACAGGTGGTCGCGGTACATCAGCCGTATTGGAAAGTTGGGCCAGGTTGTGCTAGACTACTTTAAGACCGCTAAGGAAGGGCGGGATGCCTACATACAGGCGCATCCCGAACTGGCTAGCCTGATGACGATGGCTATCTGGCCGAACCAGTTTCGGATACCGGATACATTAGACGAACTGTTGGAGCAGTTGGAGGCACTATGGGGGAAAGCCGAGGCGTACCAGGCTCGCACTACACCCAAAGTATCGCCGAGACAGTTTTTCGGGGCCTAATGCGCCAGAAAATCGTGTGCCCTGAGTGTTCCCGTCTATTGGGGGCCATAGGCGACGGCAATGTGGTAATAACGTGCTCCTGCCGGAGACGTACGCGGTTCAAGGTTGAAGCACCTGCCCAAGCCATCGCCACTACGTAAGACAGAGCGACACGAGATGCACTGTAGCGAGTGCAACTTTTACATCGGTGACATGGAGTGGGGCGACGTCATTGTAGTCTGTCCCCGCTCTTCGTGCCATAAAATATCCAGGTTCACCAAGGAGCGTGAAGATGCCAGAGCCGAAGATTGAGCCTTCAGTCGGGCCGGTAATGCAGCCAGGAGCCGCTATTACAGCGCCTTCTGAGCCTGCGGTAACTGAGCCACAGGAGCCTCGACAGTCGGAGGACGCACGGCGCATCCAGGCGGCCAAGGACGCTGAGATCGCCAAGATACGGCGGGATTGGGAGAACGAGCGCCAGGAACTAGAGGAACTGCGTCGCCAGAATGATGAGATGCGGTATGCTCTAGGAATGGCGCAGGCCCAGAGTATTCCTGATGACCAGCAACGGGCGGCTGTAACCGCAAGGCAGCAGCAGTCCGCAGTGCAAGAGCAAATCGTCAAGGCTCAGCAGCGAGCCGCATTAGCGGAAGTCAAGGCTGAGTACCGTGATGATGCTCCCAGCGATGCTGAACTGAAGGAACTGACCCGCACCAGCCGTAACGAAAGCGACTTCAAGCAGAGAGTCAAAGCCGCCGTAGACCGTCATCGTGAGACCGTCCGCGAAAGAGAGGCCCTGGCCAATCAACTCCGCGAGGAGGCCGAAGTGAAAGTCAGGAAGGAATTGGGCGTAGACCGAGCCAGCACCGCCACGCCTGCTGCTCCCGCTGCCGGTGGAGCCGAGGAGGAGTATCGTCGGGCGTTGGAACAGGCCCGGGCTGAGCACAAGCCGGAACTGGCAATCGCGGCCAAGCGTCGGCTGGAGGCTTCGCTTCGCAGCCGATAGGAAAGAACACGACTACAACCACCAACCGTGGAGGATTGGGACAATGGGATAAATGGCTAACGCACCAACGGTAAGCAGCGGTAGCAAGACCACCTTTGACGACACCAGTAATTTCAAAGTTGACATCTCAGATGCTATCGAAGCTCTCGACCCGCGGGATACGCCCTGCCTAGCGCGTTTCGGAAAGAGCTCTCTTCGGACGCCTTGCATTGAGACCACGCACTACTGGCTCGAAGACGAACTCATCCCGACGGCGGCGGAAGTAGACGCTGCGTACACCAGTGGGACACTCAACTTCAACCTTCGCCCCGTGGGGGCCGCCAGTGGCACAGATGCATCAACCTACTTCAAGGTAGACGATGTTCTGTACATCACCGGCCAGCACTACCAAGTAACCTCAATTGCCAGCAACCTTGTCTACGTGCGCCTACTGTCCAGCGCCGATGCTGCCAAATCAGTCGGGGACAAGGTGTACAATCTGGGCACAGCGGCCACCGAGGGCTCTGTGGCACGTGTTGTAGGAGAGTGGACGACACTCGACAAGCCTTACAACTACACCCAGATATTCAAGGACGAAGTCAACGTCACCGGCACGCAGGAAGCCATAGCGAAGTACGGCTACACATCGGAACTGGACTACCAACTGAGCAAGAGATTGCAGGAGTTGGCCATCAAGATGGAGCGGGACTTCATTTACGGCATCCGCAATGTGGCCACCGTCAACAATCAGCCAATGCGTATGATGGGCGGGCTGTGGTACTTCATCCGTAATGCTGCGGGTGGTACTGCCAACACCGACATCATCAAGACCGCTGCCAGCGCAGCCCTGAGCCAGAGCCTCATTGATGGGGTACTGGAGAACCTCTGGGCGCTGGGTGGCGCTCCTGACCTCATCATCTGCGGCGGCTACCAGAAGCGGGTAATCGACGCTTGGATGACCCCCTATGTACAGGTGGGCATGAACCAGTCTCAACTGGGGACAACCATCAGTACCTATCGTTCATCCTACGGCGACGTCAGCATCATGCTGAACCGCTACGTGCATCCCACTGACCTCATCATTGTTTCCAGCAAGTACATCGGTCTTGGCCCGCTCACGGGTCGTGCGTTCAGCACTGAGACGCTTCCGAAAACGGGAGACTATCAGGGGCGCATGATGCTGGGCGAGTACACGATGGAAGTACGCTGCGTTGGTCGAGCGCACGGCTGGATACACACTCTGGCTACATCTTAGGAGGTGAGCGATGGCTAAGTCATTCCCAGGCGGACTGATGCACGACTTCGACCCTGCTCTGAGCGACCGCGGAAACGCCTATGTGGGCCTGGTCGACGTCGGTCTCAACACTATCTCTTTCACCGCTGTGGTGAACTCGGCTGGAAACCACGTGCTAGTGCATAGCCTGAAGGCTACTCCCTCATTCTGGCTAATCACGCCTAGTGGGGAGTCGGTCAACGCTTTCGTGGCCTTCCCTGGAGTAACGGCTGCGGACGCTAGTGCTATCTACTACACCGCTCAGACTCCGTGGACTACCGGGGCGGCAACTAACATCGCCCGGCAGGCCAAAGCCTATATCTTCCGATAGGAGGATGATACCCACGCGATGCGTTTAGCCATCCTACGGGTACACAAGGACGAACAATCGTATAACCGGCACTGGATGAGCACCGAGCGCCTAGACTATACGGGCGTCGAACTCATCTGCAAGAGCGATTGGGAGGGCCAAATCGTGCACCGAGCACGTAACGAGGTGGGCGAGGCGGCCCTCTCCAACCCTGATTGGGACACTGCTTTCATGATGGATGACGACATGATATTCCCACCTGATACCATCGTGAGAGCCAATACCGTTCTGACTGCCCATCCTGAGATAGACATCCTCACCGGCGTCTACTTCCACAAGCGGTTCCCGCATACTCCGCATCTCTACGCAGAAGCCCTAGAGCCATCGTACCTACACAAGTATTGGCCCGTGATTGACTTTCGAGAGCGGGCGGACAATGAGGGACTTCTGGAAGTAGAGGGAGCGGGGGCCGGTATCATGTTCGTGCGACGGTACGTCTTCGAGAAGGTCAAGAAGCCCTGGTTCGTGTTCAATGACCGTGTGGGCGAGGACTTCTACTTCTGCAAGAAAGCCCGCACCGCAGGCTTTCGAGTATTCGCCGATGTGAACATGCAGGCGGTGCACATGGCGGTGATAGAGGTGAACGAGGGGATATTCCAACAGGTACGCCCTATTCTGAAGCGGGTACTGCCAGCGATAGATGATAAAGTCATAGGAGAGGTGGAGTTCACGATATGAACATTGTACTGGCTGTAGCACCTGGGCCGAAAGCATGGAGTTGGCAGACGTTAGAGACCCAACCGCTGGGCGGCAGTGAGACTGCCGCTATCTACTTAGCGGATAGTCTGGCGAAGTTGGGCCATCGAGTAGTGCTGCGTGGCCCTGTCTCCTGTGAGCCATCGCCGAGCGGCGTGCAGTACGTTGGGGTGAGCGACCCCAGCGGGCCGACGGATGCTGATGTAGTCATCGTAAGTAGGGTAAGACAATGGCTACCAGCGTTCACGGCCAAGTACAAGTTGTTCTGGTCGCATGACCTGATGAACGTCGATGATGCGCCACGCACACCCCAGGACTGCGATGTGGTGCTGGCTCTGAGCCGTTTTCATAGTCGGTCCTTTCCAGGTCGCCAGTTAGCTCTGATACATAATGGCATCGACCCTGAGTTGTTCAAGGACATCAAGGCTGGGAACTGGAAGGAGCGCCAGTTAGGGAAGATGGCCTGGACAAGCAACTTCGACCGTGGACTTTTCCCTGCCATTCGGATATTCCAGAAGATGCGCACTCGCTGGCCGCAACTGGAACTACACGTCTACGGAGGAATGGACGTCTACGGCTGGGGGAAGGAACGAGAACCTCTGTATGTCCCAGTGGACAGAGATGGAGTTACCTTCCACGGGAGTCTGCCGAAACGCGAACTAGCGCAAGAATTGGCGACCTGCTGGGCCTGGTGGTATCCCACCTGGTGGCCAGAGACCTACTGTATCGCAGGGTTGGAAGCACAAGCAGCGGGTACACCCTGCATCACTGTCCCTGTAGGGGCTTTGACGGAGACAGTGCACGCCTGTAAGCCGAGTTATGCTCTGGCTGACACTATCGAGCACTTGATGTACCGGCCCACCTGGGAGGGGGAAAGCAAGCGGGCGGCGACTCTAGCCAAACGGCGTACCTGGGACAGTGTAGCCGAGGGGGTAATGAAAGTGGTGGAGGTTCTGAGTGGCGCCGCCTAATCACAAGCCTGTCTGGGCGGGTCATGCACTGTTAGCCCCCCGCCTGCGCTTTCAGTTGGAATGGGTAGTAGGCAGTATCCTGGACGTGGGCTGTGGTGAGGAACCAGTGGAGTTCATGGGAGACGTAGTGCGGCTCGACCTGGAGCCTCAGAGGACTGATGACCTCTTTGTGCAGGCCGATGCTGGCTGTCTACCCTTCTGCGACCGCAGTTTCGATACGGTAGTACTCGGCGACATTCTGGAACATGTGCCTGATCCTGCGGCGGTAGTGCGAGAAGCGGCACGGGTGGCGGCCTACCGTATCGTGGCCACGATTATGGAGGAATTGCGGTTGCCCAAGTGGGGCTACAACACACCCGACCCAGCCATCAGCGGACATTGCTGGAAGTTCAAGGACGAGGACATAGGCTGGATGATACGTCAGAACGCTCCTCACTTCTGGCCGCGGGAGTTCCGCAAGCAATACGAATGCACACACAAAGGTTGGCCTTGGTATGAGTGGCTAATCTGTGCCGAAAGGAGAGGACAGTGTTAAAGAACCAAACTGATTGGACCAATACTCCAGGTCACGCTGCTCTTAGTAACGAGATAGGGTACGTCAATGGGCGCATTGGTAGCATCTGGCGGATAGTGGGGCAAGAGAGGAAAGCCATTGCTACTTGGCTGGCAGACCTCCGGGCGCTCCGGGTTCTGGAACGACACCTTGGGAAGCGCTGGCACAAAGGGTGGTGGTATTTCTCATTATACCAAGCATACCTGGCCATTGGTGATAAGCAGAAGGCTACTGTCTGGCTGAAGAGGGCAAGGCGCGAAGACATCAGGACCTATGGTAAAAAAAGAGCCGCCGAGTTTCCAGCAGCAGAGGCTAGCATCCCATGAGAATCTTTATCGTAGGAGCCTTCTACACCTACTGGGGCAACTGGCATCCCAGTGATATGGACAATCCCGACTCGCCTAACCAAGTGGCGGGTGGCGAGACTGCCATGGTCAAGACCGCCGAGGGGTTCGCCCGTAATGGCTGTGAGGTCTACGTGTTCTATCACGGGCAGACTGCTCGCTACAAAGGCGTAGACTATCTGCCTATAGGTATGTACGAGGTGATGGCCACCAACTTGGAACACGACCTGCTGTTGTCTTGGGAAGAGCCCAGGGTGTTCAACATTGCCTCTCGAAGCAAGATGCGGTGGCTAGCCTTCCAATGCAACCACAGCGAGGCAGGTATCTTCGACCACATCATCGACAACTATATCTTCGTCTCACAGTGGCAAGCGGCGAGCATGGTCTCCCGCGACCGAACCCTGGACACCAGGAAGATACTTCTCTGCCCGAATGGGATTGACCTTCGGCGGTACGAACAAGCACACCAGCCACCGGTTCCCCATCGGATTATTCACAGCAGCAGTCCCGACCGTGGCTTGCATCATTTGCTGCGGGCCTGGCCGAAGATACGGGAGGCTGTGCCCGATGCCGAATTGCTCTGTGTCTATAAGATGTCGCCCTGGCTGAAGATAATCAAGGAACGGGCTGACCAGGGATGGATACTCAACACCACCGACCGAGGGATGGAGGTGGCTCGGCTTCTGGAGGAATTGGCAGGCCAGGGGGTGCATTATCTTGATGGTACGGGCCAGTGGCCGCTGGCAAGACTACAGATGGAGTCGGGGGCTATGGTCTATCCTTGCGACCCTGTGGCTCCCACTGAAGGCTTCAGTATCTCCATCCTGGAAGGGCTGGCCGCTGGAATACCAGTGGTGTCTACTGACGCAGACGCTTTAGGGGAACTGTGGGGTGATGTAACCCTACAACTGAAGCGACCTGTGCAGCCTGAAGAACTGGCTGACGCTGTGGTAGCAGTCCTTACCGATGATAGCCTGCGGGCCGACCTGATAGCCCGGGGCAAAGAACGGGCCAGTCTCCTATCGTGGGATGCGGTAGGGGACACCTTCTACAACACCATGATGGCCAAATTATTACCAGAGCCACCGCGCTCCGAGGAGAAGGCGGTGGATAGTGAAAGTTCTTCTGGTGAACCCCAAGTGCAACTTCCTGATTGACCCGATGGTGTTCTCGCCTCTGGGCCTCTGGTACGTGGCCGCCGCGGTGGATGCTGCGGGCCACGAGGTGTCATTCATCGACCTGAACGAGAAAGAGGAAGTGCCATTCGGCTACGACGCCTACCTGGTAACAGGCACAACTCCCCAGTTCCGTTCGATGGCAGCCATCGCTGAACGTCTCGGTCGTGGGCCTATCACTATCGCCGGTGGGCCGCACGCCAGCATCGCCCCCTCCGACCTTCAGAGAGCGGGATACCGCTGGGTGGTGCGAGGCGAGGGGGAGCAGGTGGCGGTAGAGATACTAGCGGGTCAGCATCCAGAGGGCACAGTCAATGCCCGCCGCCTGGAAATGTGGGAGATACCCCATCCTCTACGGCGCTGGCAGCACAAGTATCACTATACTTTGGACGGAGTGAAGGCATCACATGCTCTGCTCTCGCGAGGTTGTCCCTACAAATGTGCTTTTTGTTGTCATGCCCTGTGGGACAAATGCATGCTAATGACCACCAGTTGGTGTCGCTGGGAAATCGAGCGTGCCCTGAGCCTTACCGCTAAGAACCCCTACGGTGGAGTGATGTTTTACGATGATACCTTCACCATAAGCAAAGGGCGGGTACGGGATATCGGCAAGATACTCCAGAAGCACAAGGCTAAGTGGCGTTGCTTCGGGCGCTCCAGCGATATTGATGCAGAGATGGCGAACATCCTGGGTGAGTACGGTTGTGTGGAGGTAGGGCTAGGCATTGAGTCAGGCAGCGACGACATACTCCACAACGTGCGTAAGGGCACGACGGTTGCACAGAACACTCAGGCTGTGGTAAACTTGCGCCAAGCTGGAGTTCGTACCAAGGCTTTCCTTGTAGTCGGTTTACCAGGAGAGAATGAAGACACAGTACAAGAGACGAAGCAGTGGCTAAGGCAGGTGTGGCCCGATGAATGGGACACCACCATATTTGTGCCCTACCCCGGCAGCCCCATATACGAACATCCAGAGAAGTACGACATTCAGTGGGACGGTATGGAAGCCTCCCAGATGTGGTACAAGGGGATACCAGGGAAGTATGTTTCCCTAGTTAGCACCTCTGCCCTTTCGCGGCAAAGAATCGCGGAACTCCGCGATGAGTTGGACGCCATGAAGGGAGAGAAACATGGGCGGTCAACTACCGTGGCAAGAGGAGCAGTCCCTTAGCGCAGGGGTTGTTCGAGATTATCGGCGTGCAATCTACATTCCACCGGCCTGGGATACCACCTACACCTACTGCCAGGTCGAGGCCACCAGCAAAGCCTTCGCCGTCCCGCCTGTAACTGACTCCGTGGGGCCGAGGCCCACCGGCATGATTGTCTACCGCACCGATGCTTTCTACATCCGTTTCGGCTCGCGGCAGCATACCAGCGTGGCCCAGGCTGCTTTACAGGAAGCCTTCTACACTGTGGTCGGGGATACTATGGGCGGCTGGGTTCCCGCAGCGGTAGCCTGGTCGTTCCCGCTACATCCCTCGGTCAATACCGTGTTCGTCTATGCCACCACCAACACCAGTCTATTGCAAGCCAGTTGGGTCTTCGGGAAGTAGCAGCATGAACAAACCGACCTGGTGGCTGAGATTTCTAGCCAAGATAGGATGGCCTTTGGCACTGCACGAAAAGGCGACAATAGGCGTAGGAGCTTGGGGGAGGCTACGCACTGAACCCAAGGCAAGCATCAAACTGCGAGTCTATCGGGCTGGCACCGATACATGGGAGGATATGTAGATGGCAACCGTCCTGACAACGTTAGGTGAGTGGAAGGTTACTGACCTGATTCAAGGGCTAAGTGGAACCCATTGGGACATCGCCACTGCCCTGATAGCTTGGGGGACAGGCGCAGGTACAGCCATCAAGGGCGACGGCACTACCACCGGCATTGCGCTTTTCACTGAAGCGGCGGAAGCACGGATAAACCCCAGTGCGGTGACGCAACCGGCTGCTGACAAACTCCAGTGGGTAGGGACAATGACCTGCGCTGGTAGTGGAAAGACTATCACCAATGCCGGGCTGTTCGATGCTGCGGGTAATAATCTCTGTATCCACGGAGACTTCACTGGGGTGGTACTGGCTGTAGGCGACAAGATAGAGCTAACCCTTTCGCTTGAACAGACTTAGGAATAGCCGATGGCTTCTGTTGGGCCGAAGTACCCACTCAATGTCTACACTCTTCAGGAGAGTGGCGATGACAACGACTGGGTAAGCGCGATTAGTGTAGGAGCAGATGATACTGTCTATGCCAATATCACCGCCGCTTCCTTCGATTCGCCTGACACTAGTTATCTCATGCAATGTTCTAACTTCGCCATGGGTGTGCCCGCTGGGGCCACTATCAACGGCATCCTGGTGGAGATTGAACGGTACTACGCCAACGGCCGCTGTAACGACTACGATGTGGTCCTGACCAAGGACGCTTCTGCCCGAGCTGGAAGCGACAGAAGTACCGGAGCCATCTTCACTACCTCCCCAGCCATAGTTTCGTTCGGCGGTGCTACCGACCTGTGGGATACTACCTGGACAGCAGCCGAGGTCAATGCCAGCACCTTCGGCGTTTTCTACAAGATGCAGGCCACGGATGCTAACGCTGATGGCTTCCTGGACTTCATCAGAGTAACGGTCTATTACACTAGTGGAGCCCAGACCTTCTATCAGACCATGCCTGCTACAACGACGGGTGTCTCGGTAGTGAGTAAACTGTCCACCAGGTATATGGCACTCTCAGCGGTAGTTACCGGTGTCTCCTCTTTGACTAAGCAGATGTACCAGACACTTGCTGCTTCGGTGGCGGGGATAACAACCTTGACCAAAGCCAATCTAGTCAGTCTGGTTCTAGCGACAACAACGACGGGCGTATCTATCCTGACCAAGATACCGACCTACGCCCAATCCCTGGCGGCCACTGCTGCGGGGGTGACAACGCTTACCAGGGCCAACACCTTCTACCGCGGGCTGGCGGTCACGGTGGCAGGTGTAGCAACGTTGGCAAGAGTAGCCACTTTCTACCGGACGCTAGGGGCAACACTGACGGGGGTTCCTGGCTTAGCGACGGCCTATACGGCACTCCGTGCTCTAGGCGCAACAGTATCCGGTGCTGCCAGCCTCGCCAAGCAATTCATTGCTGGGGGGGGGACTACTTTCTACCAGACCCTGGCGGCTAGTGTCACTGCAATACCCGCGTTGTCTGTGCGCTTATCTGCCACCATAGCACGGCGGGTGATGCAAACCGGAAGAACGTATGGCATGCGGATGGTAGGCGGGGGTGATTAGAGATGACTTCAAGAAACGGGGCATGCGCCTCATGAGGCCGCAGGTGTAGGATGTACGGACTGTACTCTTTGGTGCGTCAACTACGCGAGCAACTGAATGATAAGACCGACCGCAACTGGTCGTTCGACAAGAAGGTACGGGCTATCGAGGCGGGTGTGGCCGCCCTCGCCGAGCACGGCATCCTGGAGGCCCGTACCCATCTGGGCATCTCTACGATGGATAGCACCTTCCAGTACGCTCTGCCGAACGACGTGGAGCCGGGGCGCATCTTCTCTGTGTTCATGCCCACCGATAGCACCTCTGACCCGATGCATCCCATCCTACAATGGGGCGTCGAGGCCCGTGGCTCAACGAATATGCTGGCCCTGTACCAAGCATACCCTGACAGTAGGAACCTGCACATCGAATACCTGGCCCCCTTCCAGGTGTACCCGATGATAGCCACCATGAGCACCAGCGTCAGCGCCACGGACACCTCGCTGTTCGGGGCTTGGAGTGCCGAGTGGCCCGCCAGCGGCTTCCTGCAAATATGGCCCAAGACTGAGACGGGCATCGGCGAGACCATTTACTACGGCCAGCGTAGCGCCACGGTGATATGGAACCTCAATCGAGGGGTCGAAGGGCGGGCCTCTGCTTTCGCCGCGGGGGATACCATCGGTCCCGCCCTAGACTTCGGCGCTGAGATACGGGAGGTGGTACTACTCTGCGCTCAGGCGGAGTGCTGGAGCATGCGCCAGGCCATGTCACCCCGCAGCCAGTACCTACAGAACTACGCCAACCTGGAAATCAAACTCCGCCGTCAGTTCAACGACCGCATACCCAGACTGCGTACCCGTATGCCTGTGCTGCGGCAAGCCCCCAGATGGCCCAGATACGGGCCGAGTACATCACCTACCACGGTGAAGGACTACTTCACGGGCCGCTAGGTGGCTACTCCCGACCAGATAGGCACGGTTTATGACGTGGTCATTGACACCTCCGGCTACATGCTGGAGGAGAACTCCTATCGGGCCACCATAGCACCGCAACTGGCCCCCAAGGTAAGCCAGGGAGCAGAGAGCCTACAAGACCTGGTAGGGGAGACCCGTATCGCCTACTGGTCGGACTGGCGGGGCGGGATGGACGACCGCCAGACTAAGGCCCTCAACCGCTACTACCGCGGCCAGCACATGTGGGCGCTCAAACAGGGCGAGATTGGGCTGACACCGTTCCAGGAGTCGGTGTTCGTACCCCAGGGTCTACCCTACAGGCTCAGTCTGGCCCAGCCGGTGCGGTACGCGGGTCGGTTAGTGAACAACATTCTCTACGAGCAGGCTGTGAATAGTGTTCGTAGTGTGCTCTGCTGGTATCGACCGAGCGTAGGCTCTTGGGAAGGAGCAGCGGCTATCCACGGGGAGTACGTGAATGACCTGGCTGCCTTCGATGGCTTCCTGTATGCCTTCGGTGAGTCGAACTACTACGTGGCCTGCAATGAGTCAGCGCTTATGGCCACATCCTTCAGTAAGTACGGTGAACAATACCGTCTGCCCACTATCTACGACGACCGACTCTACGTCCGTGGAAACGTGCAGCCAGATGTAAGCACCCTCACCGGCACAAGCCACAAGTTGTTCGCCCTTACTCCCCGCACCACCAGTTTCGCCGAGGTTGCCGCCCTGGGGTCTCCCGACCATCCCATACGGGGCATGGCGGTATTGGCTGGGGCGTTGCATTGTGGCAAGGATGATGGCCTGTGGACATTCCAACAGAACCGAGCCTGGAAGGTGATGGATATTGCGCCAATGAGCAGCAGCCAGGCCCCGAACAATCCGGCTATGGCTCCGCCCTTCGCTAACATGGCCGAGCACCAGGGCTGGCTGTATTACCAGGTCTACTCGCAACCCTTCCGGTACAATGGGGCCAGCATCGAGGTAGTCTACGGCGACTTTGCCACACGCATCTACGGGATGCGTAGCATCGGGGAACTGCTGTTCATGTACGGCATGGACAATAGTAAAGCTGGTGTCTGGGTGATGCGGGATATGGGGTGGCACAACCTCAGTTACATCCATCCGCCTATCTATGCTGTGGGGCAGATAGAGAACGAGACTCATTTCATGGGGTACGACACCACCGCTGCCGTGATATCCGACCGCAAGATTGTCTGGGAGGATGTGAAGTCGCTCAAGCCCACCAAGTACCAGCCGACGGGGAAACTGATGCTGCCTTGGGCTGATGGCAATCTGCCGACCTGGATGAAGGCGTGGAAGGACGTCCAGGTGCACGCTAGTTTCGACACCCGCCAACTAACAGCCAGCGGCCCGCGGGTAGAGTTGCAGTACGTCCCTAGCGAACTGACCGTATACCCCATAGATAACACCGTGTGGGCTGACCAGGGACAATTGGACGTGGTGCGTAGTGCTGTTGTCCAGGGCTATCGGTTGCAACGGCGGGCCTCCGCCGAGGTGTGGGCCCGGGCCAGCAGCGACCAATTGATAACCCCCAAGGTGCATCTGGCCGGATTGACCTTTACCCCAAAGCCTACCCCTGGCTTGCAGCACAACTTCCAGATACGATGTGAGGATAACCTGGAACTGCGGGATGGCTCGCTTGAGACGAAGACCGCGGTGCAGATGCAGTCCAATCTTATTCAAGCGGGACTATCGGACAAGGTGAGGTTCTTCGGGCCGCTGAGCGCGCCGACAGAGTTCCGGTCGGCTACTACTGGGGACACGCCGAGCACTGCTGTTTGGAGTGCTGACCAGGCCGCTAAGGTGCGGATAGGTGGAGATGGAGAGACCTATGTCCTATCTGGTGTGGAGGTGGCCTTCGGTATCGGCTTCTCCGAGCCATTCGACATGCTGTACATCAAACGGGCTGGTGGCAATGAGGGCAATCGGGTTCTACGGGCTCGCGTGTTCCTGGCCGATGCATCCTTGCCGTTAGGCGGTAGTTTACTGGCTAGTACATCAGAGGAGGTTGAGGTCATTTCAGATGGCACGAGCACGGGAGGGGGCGGAGCGACACTCAGCCAGAGCGGGCTTATAATCCTACGGCGTCCTGAGAACTGGCTGCCTTGTACGATAGAGGCTGGGGGTAATTCGACGTACTTGCTGGTGCTCTACAACATCGTGCCGTCTTCCGGCTTCACCATAGACTGTGTCCGCATCGGTCGCTGGGCACAGGTGAAGCTCACAGGCATCGTGGCTCCTGACCTGGAGGAGATTACCCCACGAGTGGGCCTCCAGGTGGTGGAGGTGTAGTCAATGCCCCGCTTCCTTCTCCGACGCACCGAGGCCCAACGGGCCTACCGCCGTCAACGGCGGGGCTACAGGTGGGATACCAACCAGCGGGCCATTGAGTTCGTTGACTACTTCCGTCTCCAAGGGGCTACCCTGCCGGAGATGATGGTCTACACTGAATTGGTGCGGCGCAACGTGCCCTTCGCCTACGCCAAGTATCTAGGCGACATACCCTTCACCGAGGAAGGGGAGAAGTACCGGCCCGACTTCACCCTGGACGACTACCGCATCATCATTCGGGTACAGGGGGTGTACTGGCACACCCGCCCTGGGGACGCGGAGAACGACGCCCGCCAGGCCATGCTACTCACCATGCTGGGTTGGAAGGTCTATGACCTATGGGAGATGGACATCCTCAAGAACGTGCGGGCCGCGGTAGATGCTATACCGGAACTGATAGCACCATCCATCACCGGCTCGCCGGAGCCGACGCTGGGTCGACCGCACAACGTGCTGGCCGGTTTCATTGTTCGCCTGAAGCGTGCCCCTAAGGTGCTGCGCAAGAAGTACCGGCGGCCAGGAGCAGTACGGGTAGCCAAAGAACGGGGCTGGTTCCCGCAGCGTCGTCATGCCCCATTCGTCATTGACTACATCCCCATCCGGTTTATCGGCTGGAAGGAACTACCGGAGCGGTGGCCGGGGGCCGACGACTGGTGGGAGGAACGGAGGAAGAAGCGGCAAAGCCCCCCGACGCCAGCCAATGCCCTGTATGCGGCTACTCAGAGTTGGGATGCATTGTCCCGCAGCAGCACCAGTGGCTTCGACCAGGTGGCCCGGGAGTTCGACGCCTTCCCCGCCAGCGAGCCGCAGGGGGACGTGGCCGACAAGAGCCTTGACCCAGAGGACTTCTGGGGCGTAGTGCAGGAACGCATCCTACAGATGGCTGAGGTAGGGGTATGATAGAGAGGTACAAAGAGATAAGCCCCTTCGCGGTGGCAGCCAACACTGCCTATACTAAGTACCATCATCTGGGCAGCATTCCAACGCGAGTACAGATAGTGTTCTCTACTAACCTGGATATGTCAGGGGCGTGCATCGTTCCATACTACATCGTGCCCGCGGGCACAGTGCGAGGTGGTGTCTGCCGACAGATGTACAAGGACCGGCTGACAATAGTTACCGGCGACACGCCAGGTCTTGACCCCGATGGCTCATGGGTAACGTCGGGATACTACAAAGTACACGTCTGGGCATAGGAGTATGCAATGAATATTGAGAAGCCGTGGCCAGTGCTGTGTCTAGCAATCGCCTGTCTCACCATCATCGAAGTCTACGCCTTGTATCAACACGTCAATGGCGTTATGATGGCTGCGGTGGTGATGGGAATTGCAGGCATAGCGGGCTTCAAGGCCCGGGACATCATAGACCTAATCAAGCATAAGTGAAATAGGAGGACAGAAACCATGAATGACTTAGAACGTAAGGCTGTTTGGTTCCTCACGGCGGCCATACCAGCAGCGTTAGGCGTGCTGGCTGAGGCGGCCAGCAAGGGCAACATCACCGGGTTGACTATCGCTATCGCTGCGCTGGCTGCTCTGGCCGCAGGGTTGGCGGCGTACAAGGCGTTACTGGCAGAACCGCCTGGATGAAAGACAAGGAATTCGCTGCGGAGAAGAAGCGCGTACAGAAGTACATCAAGAAATGGGACCTACCGCTAGGTATTCGTTGGTGGGAACAGATCCACGACTGGTGTGACGAGCCAATCGGAGAAGGCGAAGGAGGGCTAGAAGCAGGTGCACAAGTCACAGTAGAGTGGAAGTATTGCCGTGTCATATTCCAGTGGTATCTTCCCGGTCTTGCCGTCATGAGTGAAGAATCACTCGAACGCACCGTAGTCCACGAGATGGCACACGTGCTGATCGAAGAAGCAGTTCAAGCCCGGACAAAGGATGACGCCCAAGACCATAAGGAACGCTGCACAGAACTCCTGGCACGAGCCTTCCTATATCTAGCGCGTAACCCCTTCCCTGTGGAGAAGAAAAATGGATGAGCAGGACATAGTCAAACTGATGCAGGATGGGCCACGGTGGAGGCCGAAGCCCATCCGCGTGTTCTATGTGAAGGAGGCGGATGATGCCGACGATACCGATGCCGATGCGAGTAACAGCGATAAGGTATCGCGACCGGACGTATGGCCTTCGAGAACCGCCTGAAGGCATACTCTATATGTGGGAGGCTGACAATGCCCAAGAAGTGGATACAGGCGGCAATCAAGCATCCCGGGGCCTTGACCAAGAAGGCAAAGGCTGCGGGGCAGACGCCGATGGAATACGCCCGTGCTAAAGCAGGTGCAGGTGGCGCTACAGGGAAACAGGCCCGCCTAGCCTTGACACTACGGAAGTTGGCCAAGCGAAAGAAAAGGCAGGTAGTAGGTAGGCGTCTTACATATGACGAACTGATTGGAAAAAGCGGGGACTGAAAGGACAACCACGAGCGTCGCCGAGGCAAGAGAACACATGCTAAAAAGGAGAGAGGAAATGTGCGCCTCAGTTGCAATTAAACGGGACGTTACAAGTGGGTGGTGGGTAGAAGATCCACAGCAGAAATTCCGTGAGCTGATTCTATGGCTGTGCGCCAGGTCGGAAACGGACCCATACTTTGGTGCGACCAAGTTGAACAAGCTCTTGTTCTTCATTGATCTTGAGGCAATGAAGAAAACGGGTATGACTATTACCAAGGAACGGTATCAGAAACTTCCGCAAGGTCCTGCGCCTCGGGCTATGGTCGCTGTTCTCAAACAGATGGAACAGGCTGGCGATACGATCACCCGAACCTGTCAGGTCTTCAGTTATCCACAAAGGAAAACCATTGCTCTTCGGGAGCCTAATCTTGGGGTGTTCTCCGCTAATGAATTGGGGATTATGGAACAATGTGTCAAGCAGTATTGGAGAAAAACAGCTAAACGCATAAGCATGGCTTCTCACGACTTCATTGGCTGGCAAATAGTGGGAGAAGGTGATGACATCCCGTTTGGTTCCATCTTCATTTCAAAGAGACCACTAACGCCAGAAGAAGTCCAATATGGCAAAATCTTAGCAAGTGAGCTTACTTAGGGTATTGACAATTGTACAAGATTGTGATAATCTCTAATCAACAATATCCCCTGGCGTCCTCCCTTCGGGAGCATGTCAGGAGAAAATAGTTGTACTGGATGAGCCGGAAAGATGGATTGTCTTTCCGGCTCATTGTTGGAAGGGAGGAGCGATGGCACGCTTGGCAATCTTTGTTGACGGCGGTTACATAGAGAAACTCGCCGAGAATGTGAGAGTGAGGTAGGCATGCCCTTCAAGTCACTCGCTCAACGAGCCAAGTTCTACGCTATGCTGAAGCGGGGAGAAATATCTCAGGCCACTGTAGATGAATGGGAGAGAGCCACGCCTAAGGGGAAGGCTCTGCCCAAACGGGTCAAGCGCAAGAAATAACCACGGCCCCAGGTATCCTCGGCTGGGCCGGACCTCCCGTCCAGCCGTGCAAGGTGGCTGCTTCTCAGCCGCTATAAAGGATGGCAAGGCTGTCCGCACTGGTGTTACTCCTTACACCAGGTAGAAGCAGGGGCCGCCCGAAAACAGGCTGAAAACTCGCAGATGAGTTTTGCCATTTCGACTTGACAATCAGCGGCTAGCCGTAGTATACTTCTTATGGAGGCAAAATGACTGGCAGACTTACACAGACCGAGTTCGCTCGGCTCGGTGGCAATAGAGTGAAGGAGCTATATGGACGGCAGCATTTCGTGGAGATGTCTCGCAGGCGCAAGGTGAGGAAGGGTTGGCCCAAGGGCGTGAAAAGAAGGAGATGGAATGAGCAAGAGATACCAATGGTGCAGGGGCCTCCTGACTACATCGAGGGTGGAGATGTCGATTGAAGGTCACAACTTTCTTCTCAGTTGGCGAAATACATTGGACCTGACCCCAGAGGAAATAAAGGAGTTGCGAGATGGACTGCCCCACGATTGCCCACGAGACGACACCTGCTCCTGCTTCATCGCTGGCTTCGAGGCTGGGCAGGAAACTCAGCGCTAACCCCTACTACTACGCCAGCAGCATAGCCTTCTGGTATGAGCGGGTACATCTCAAGATGCACAGGGCACTCGCGGCTACTTCCCCTGCTCTATCTATGGCGTTCCTGATAGAGGCTGAGGATGCTGCCGACTATCTTCATCAGGCCATGAAGGAACTGCACTGGTGCTACCAGCGGGCCGAGAATGAGCATCCCTTCAGTCTGTTCTCCGGCATATTCTACAAACGGCTCTGTGGAACAGCTGCGGCGTCAGGGTATGTCAGACAATGAACCGTTCTTACAGCGAACTCAATGCCTTTATGTGGTGTCCGATGCGGTGGCACTACGGTTACGCTGAGGGCCTGGAAGCGGTAGAGAAGAAGCCCATCCTCAATCTAGGGGTGGTGATGCATAAGGTGTGGGCAGTCTACTACCGCACCAAGCCGGAGAATAGGTCGGAGACATTGCTTCTGACCAGCGCCAAGGCTGCTCTGGCCGATGTGCGCCTGGAAGAGGAGAAGTTAGAGGAACTGTGGCGAGATGCGGAAGCCACCTGCCGAGCCTACTTCCGGCAGTACAGCGCCGACGTCCACCTGTTCGGGAAGACCGAGACCAAGATGGACGGGGGGAAGGCAGTCATCGACTTACTTGTTGACCATCCCACGCACAGACTGATGGTGATAGACCACAAGGTAGGGGAGAAGTTGAACACCCTGCGGTGGGAGCTGGACTTCCAGACCCGCCACTACTGCTACCTGACGGGTGCTACCACGTTCGCGGTGAACCAGGTTGGGGTAACGAAGCGGGCTGGCAGCCACAACTTCCTGTTCAATCGGGAGGTGTATCCCATCTCAGTTGAGGAAGCAGCGGCGGCGGAGGCCGAACTGGAGATGCAGAAGGAATTACTGGAACTGGCTATCGAGGCGGACTGTTTCCCCCGTCGGGGTGGAGGGTGTGACTCCTACTGCGACTACGCCAGGCTGTGCATTGCCGAGTTTCACAGTGTGCCCGATACTGACTGGATACGGAAGACACAATTCGCAAAGAGAGAAAGGAGAGGAGAGGATGCAACCCAAGAAGACTAGAGCATTAGCGGTACTGATACTGATGTTCGGTGGCTATCTCCCGCCGCCAGCCAAGTTGGACTGGATGCGTAGGGCTCTCGAATCAGCAGATGACTTGAGGCCATTTGTTACATTGGAGCAGTGGAAGCGGATGGAAGCCTGGGAGATAGATTATGCTCAGACCGACTAGGGCCAGTCAGATACCGAGCAAGCCCAGCATTGTGCTGGTGGGGCCGCCTGGTGGTGGGAAGACCTATCTGTCCAGCACCGCGCCGGGGGAGTTGATGTACTGGGTTACGAGGCGGTCGGAGTTGGACACACTCACCGCCATCGGGAAAGACCCACTGGTGATGATGTTCGGGATGAACACCGTGAAGCCAGACGAAGAAGATAAACTGAAGACGGTAGGAACTATCGACTACCAGGCCAACTACAATGAACTCTGGGAGGCATTGCAGTGGTTGGAGTCCAAGGTGGGTACAGTCGCTAACCCCAAGGACGCCAAGGAACGTAGCGTGATTATCGACAAGATGACCGACTTCCAGCAGGTCATGGTGGAGTACATCATCTGGAAGGACTGGTGTAACCAGCAGCGCAATCCTCGTTACAGTCCCGGGCCGCTGGACATGACCGAGGCCATCCGAGGGTGGGAAGGATGGGGGCAGGTCCAGAACTGCACCCGTCGGTTTATCATCCTGGGGCAGCGGCTCAACGTGAATTGGGTCTATTGCATGGATGAAGGGATGGGGGAGAGTGTAACCGACAGTCTGGAGCGGCAAGAGAAGCAGCGGCGTACCGGCCAGCCGGAACAGCGTTGGACGTCCTATGTTACGGGTCGGCTACTGTCCGGCTTCCGTGAGGACATGCCGGGTTACGTGTCCCTATGGGCACACCTCTCGGTTGAGGATGGAGCCTACTATGCCGATTTCGGGAAGTCGGAAGTGTTCTTTGCCAAGGCTAGGCTGCCTGGCCTGGGCAAAGAGGATGTTACAGGCAGCACCGATGCCATCGCCGGTTGGTTCAAGGCGTTGAAGGCCGCGGGGCCTCAACAGCATACAGAAGAACAAAAGAAAGAGGTAGGAGAGGAAGAAGACAATGCCGCATGAGTGGGACACTAGCGAAGGGTCGTACATCCGAGGGACAGGCATCCTGGAGGCCACGATTGAAGGGGAGCCGCAAGGCCACTTCATCCTACAAAACCCCCAGGTAAAGTTCATGCTGTCCACCAACCAGGGGAACATCGAGTACAACATCAGCAATAACCCCGACTTCGCCTTCGTGGGAACGCAGTTCTTCCGAGCCGTGCTGGGCAAGGACAAGAAAGTACGAATGAAGGAGGACTGGAGCAAGGTCGCGAAGGGCGAGCCAGTACACTTCGGCCTAGTCGGTGAGGACGACAAGGCCGTCCCTATCAAGTTCGAGGGCAAGAAGTTGATGATAGAGGTCATCGGGAAGAAAGGAACTACCAATCCCAACGCCACCTTCGCTCGCGTGCAGGGCGTCTACCCTGTAGGTGCAATGGTCGAGGAGTTCCACCCCTTCAAGTCGGCGAAGTCCCAACCAGCCGCAGTACGGGCCGAGGACTTCCCTGATGCGGACAGCGAGGATGTTCCGTTCTAGGCTAGGAAAGGAGGACAGACAGGGATGACAAAGGTATGCACGATACTGGTAGACTTTTGTATCCAGTGCGAGCACCTCCGCTCCGGAGAGGCAGGCGAGGACGCCTATGATTGTGCAGAGGCTAAATACAGACTTGTCGGGTCATACTCTGATGTCATGGGCATGGGTTCAGTCCCTATCCCTGAGTGGTGTCCACTGCCGGATGCGGAGGCAGTAGTTACAGTAACCACACCTGAATACGTATATCTAGACGTGGTGAACGACCCTTCCGCAAAGGTAGAACTATGAACATCTCGGTAGTCGATAGCGCCGAGCCGCGGGCCATTCGTCTGTATCTGACGGGGAAGGGCTGGATACAGGAGCCGACCGGCGCTATCGACTACACCATCTGGTGTCGGCATCCTAAGCCGGTACTGGTGCAGCGCAAGGCAGGGATGGACTACGTGCAGTCCCTGAACGATGGGCGGGTACTGCGGGACTGTCGGGTGATGGCCGAAGCCGATGCGATGGCGGTCTACTTAGTGAAGGAAGGCCGCTTCGAGAAGTCCCAGAACGGGAAGGTGATGGTGAACGGGGAGTACACCAGCCTGGATTGGGCCAGGCTGGAAGGGTTCGAGTTGTCGGCCAGCGCCAGGGGCATCATCATCTGGCAGACAGAGGCGATGTCGGACACCGCCACCTTCCTACTCCACCTACAGGAGTATTGGGACAAGCCCGTGCATCAGGCCATCCGGCCCACAGAGGCCAAGGGCAATCCCCTGTTTGCTGCCCTACTGGAGATACCAGGAGTAGGCAAGGATGTGGCGACCAAGATAAGCAGCCAGGTTCACAGTCTGGACAGATTATGTGGGCTGAGTGAACTGGAACTACTGTACCTGGAGGGCGTGGGGCCGAAACGGGCAAAGGCTGTCTGGCAGGCAATACACGAAAACACAGCCTGAACACAAAGTAAAAGGAGAGGAACATGTATCAGGGGAATGGCAGAATCGCAATAGGGGATGTCAGGCTCGCAATAGGGGATGTCTTCTCTGGCTTGAACCCGGCCAGTCGAACATCAGAAAAGGCTCTGGCGCTGATGATTGAATCTATCAAGAAGTATGGGGTCATTGCTCCCATAATCATCGACGCGCAGGGCGTTCTTATTGATGGCCATCGCCGACTGTACGGGGCTAGGGCAGCCGGTCTCGTGGATGTACCCTATGTGGTTGCTCCTCCTGATCCAGATGGCGAGTTGTACCCTGACATTCAAGCCACTACTCGCCGCTACTCAGGACAGGAATGGATTGAACGGTACTTGGCAGGAGGTAATGTACCAAAGGATGCCAGGCAGCAAATCAACAGATTGATACGCTGGACTGGGAGTACAGCCATTTTACATCGTCTCGTAGCCGAACATCTTGGGTTACACATAACGCATAGTGTCGGCGCCCTGAGAAGTTACGTCGGTGCGGCGCAAGACGATGATGAAATGAACCTTCGTATTCTGAACTGGTTGATAGACGGTCGCCGTCAATTCCAGGCTGCCGCTGCTATCCGCCATCGGATGTCGCCCGAGAAGATGTACATGCACATTATGACCGACACCAATATCAGTTTTGGCTAGGGCCGGGTATACAGGGTGAGAGGCAGTAAGGGGTCATACACCGAACGGGGAGGCCATGTCCACGGTGTGGGTGAGGACATGGACACCATCGAGATTATGGCTCAGATAAAGAAGGAGTGTCCGCCCCACGACCTGCG
>ERZ1292632.1081-Hain-H43-01um-R2-1081-length-28401-cov-7_pt1 | contig 28401 bp, 47 predicted proteins | sample MGYA00564407_ERZ1292632 | MGnify/ENA primary metagenome ERZ1292632 (study PRJEB36523, sample SAMEA6512637) | groundwater metagenome | collected 2019-01-08 | study: AquaDiva: Metagenomics assemblies of 32 groundwater samples | reverse complement strand
GCCTACGATGAGAGACACCAGGCGTTGGGAGCATGACCGGCGGTTCGAGGATGAGCTGGCGCATGAGGCATGGGTGAGGTTTACCCTGCGACCGGCCTTGCGCCGGATACGCAGGACGCTCGGCTACCTGGCGCTGATGGTGTTGATGGCGTGGCTGGTGGGCCGGGTCCTGAACGTGGCGGCGGACCGGACAGAACGGCTGCCGGGACAGGGCGCTTACAGCCCAGCGGCGCTGGCGGAGATGAAGTGACGGTCGCAGCGAGGGCGGCCGCGAATCTCACTATCAGGAGGTGTGAGATGCAGTCCGCGGCGAGACGTGCGCTCCAGGCTGCGAGCCAACTGCGCTGCGATAAGGCCTGTGAAGGGCTACTGGGTGCCATCTGCAAGTCCTGCGAGTCTCCCGTGAAGGGCAGTGATTGTCCGGGCATTTCCGACTGTCTGGTGAATTACCGCGCCGAGGTGGCTGAGTTCTGCGACGGCTGCGAGGAGGCGAAGCGATGCCCGAAGTGACCTCGACCTTCTGCGGCGGCAACGGCAAGCCCCGGATTGAGTTGGAACTGAACCCGGAGTACGCCGCGCGGCTGTACTGCCATGTCATGGGCTACCCCAATGGGGTCTTCAAGCCACTTCGAGAGGCCCTCCTAGATGCACTGAGTTGCGGTGGGACGATCCAGGCGGATGAAGCGCGGCGGGAGGCGGAGGAGGCGAGGCGATGACAACTCTCTCACCTGAACGCGTCAATGGCATCGGCGGTTCCGAAGCGGCCGCGGTGCTTGGCATGTCACCGTGGAAGACCCCCTATCAGGTCTACTGCGACAAGGTTGGTCTGTCCGGGGAGCAAGAGCAGAACCCCGCGATGGAGTGGGGAAGCCGCCTGGAGCCGGTGATTCGTCAGAAGTACGCCGATGAAACCGGGCGGACGGTGCGATGGCCCGTAGGCGACGAGTACGGCCACATGCGGTCTGGAGAATACCCGTTCATGCTCGCGACCCTGGACGGCATCGCCGACGATGACCCCCCGCGCGGACTGGAGATCAAGACTGCGCGGTATCCCGGCGACTGGGGAGAGGAAGGGACCGATGAGGTTCCCCAGCCCTACGTTATCCAGTGTCAGCATTACATGGTCGTGTCGGGGCTACCCGTCTTCGACATCGCCCTGCTGATCGGGGGCAGTGACTTCCGTATCTACGAGGTCCCTGCCGACCAGGAGTTGCAGGACCTCCTCATCGAGCGGGAGGCCGACTTCTGGCGGATGGTGGAGGAGCGGACGCCGCCTGAGCCGGTGAACTACGCCGACGCGATAAGGCGGTTCGCCTGGTCGGAGCCGAAGACCGTTGTCGCGGACGACGCGGCCCTTGCAGCGGTGGAGTCCTACCGGAAGGCGAAGGCGCAGCAGGAGGAGGGAAAGGCCCACGAGGAGACATCCCGCTTCGCCATCCTGACCGCGCTGCGGGAGGCCGATACATTGCTAGACCTGGGCGGCAATCCGATCCTAACCTACAAGACCACCAGGGATTCGTTCCGCTTCGACCCCGCGGCGTTCAAGAAGAGTCGGCCCGAGTTATACGATGAGTTCTCAAGGAGTGTGCCGGGCAGTCGCCGGCTACTGCTGAAGGGAGAGAAGTGAGATGACTCAGACGCTTGATCGTATCGGTGAGATGCCGATAGGCGCACAGCCACAGAGTGACGCGCTGGTAAAGGCCACCTCGCAGCGGGGCATCGCGGAAGTGCAGGCAGCGATGCTCATCGCACAGCGATTCCCGCGCAACGAAGCGGCGGCGAGGGACCAGATTCTGGTCGCCTGCCAGCGTCCTGGGTTAGCGGAAGGAGCAGTGTACGAGTATGCCCGCGGCGGTACGGCCATCAGCGGGCCTTCCATTCGCCTCGCCGAGGCCATCGCGCAGAAGTGGGGCAATCTACAGTTCGGCTTCCAGGTGATCGAGCAACGTGTGGGCATGAGTACCGTAGAGGCCTTCGCGTGGGACCTAGAGAGCAACACCCGCCAGACGCGCACCTTCCAGGTTCCCCACACCCGCCATACGAAGAAGGGGCAATACGCGCTCGAAGATCCGCGTGACATCTACGAGACGGAGGCTAATAACGGGGCGCGCCGACTGCGGGCCTGCATTCTAGGACTCATCCCCGGCGACATCATAGAAGATGCCGTGGCTGAGTGCGAGAAGACCCTGAAAGCCAAGGCCGACCTCTCACCCGACGGCGTCAAGAAGATGCTGGACACGTTCGCCAAGGTGGGCGTCACGAAGGAACAGATCGAGGGGCGGATTCAACGCAAGATCAACGCGATCACTGCTGCGCAGATGATCGGGCTGCATAGGATATACACTTCGATCAAGGACGGCATGAGTACCGCGGCCGAGTGGTTCGAGGTGGAAGGGGAAGAGGCGGGTACATCCGAGGCGCGCGGCGGCAACGCCAGGGTCAAGGAGGCGCTGAGGGGCAAGGCCGCCACGCCTTCCCCGGACGCTAGCCCAGAAGCCGCGCAGGCAGAGGAACCCGCCTCCCCCGCCGACACCCCAACCCCCGACCCGAACGCCCCGCAGGCGGGCGCTGGTGACGTAGAGGCACAGGCCAGGAGGGACGCGCTGCTGAGGCTGAAGCGCGGCGGCAAGACGGAGAATCAAGTGTTGATAGACGCGCGCAAGTTCTTCGCCGACCATGAGATGGCGGACCCGCCTGCGGACTACGAGCAGGTCAAGGCGCTCCCGCTGGACGTGCTGAACGCGATTCTGGAGGCGATGAAGTGAGGGCACTCCTACTCCCCCTGAACGCGATACGTCATCTGAAGGAAGGGTTGTGTGACGTGGACTTCCGGCCCCCAGCGGGCCGAGATCATACGCCCAAGGAGGCGAGGACTATGACGTGTGTTGACGAGCCGAAGAAGGAGTGCGAAGGAGCCGCTGAGAGCGACGCGGCGGCCGAGCAGGCCCAGCCCGAAGCCCAGGCCGAGGGCGAGTGCCAGGGGACCTGCGAGAAGGCTGAGCAGCCCGCCGCGCAGCCGACCGAGGAGGCGGCGGCGTAACCGGACGCGCGTAGCGCAGTGCGGCGGGGGCCCGCCTTAGTCCTGGCGAGTGGACAGCCCCCACTGTCTCGCTGTTTCCGTCTGCGGCCTGCGAAGCCGACAGTTCCCGCCCCGAAAGGCAAGCGGGTCAAGCTAGGGCCAGGCCGCAGCGGGGAGCAGTCAGATCACAAAGGAGGCGAGGATGGCAATCGAAGCGCAAGGCGTCGTCAATCGGTACGAGGTATCCCATCGCCGTTCACGTCGTGGGATGCACCAGGGCTCAAAGACACGCATCGTGTTGGACATCCCCAGAGACATCGGGGACGAGATGAGCGACGTTCACGAGAAGCGAGTGACTGTTACCATCGAGTTGGAGCAGGGTGAGCTCGGTGTGTAAGGCCTGCAGCAGTCAACAAGGAACGATGAAGTGAGGCCGACCGGCTACCCGCGCTGCGAGCAGTACACGTGTTGGGAACCCGCGAACCCCGACAGGTATGTGGGGAAGTGTCTGCATACGGGACGGGTGAAGAGCGCGGGCGCGCGGGCATGTTCGACGCCGGGGCCGAAGCGGAAGACCGCGGCGCAGAAGGCGGGGCGCCAGTGAGCAAGCCCAAGGAGATGATCACCTTCAAGGCTGCCTACGCGCGCATTCGCGCCTGTCGGTGGGCGCTGAAACGGCTCACTCATCGGTGGACGCGACCGCCGCAAACCGCGGGCTATGAGGTCTACGCGTACGTGGGCTCCAACCAGAGTCGCGGCCCTATCGTGAGATTCCCGCTGACGGCTTCGCAGGATGCGTCTACAGCGCTGCTTGCCGCGGTGAAATACGTCGAGGGTCAACGCGATCAGGTCAATAGGGAGACCGAGGCTTGGCAGGAGGGCTATGGGTACGGGAAAGCTGAAGTCACGGCGCAGAAGGAGCAACACGCGAAGTGACCGCCTCCCCCACAACCCGCGCCGGCACACAGGTTAGTCGCGCGATAGAGGCGCTGCTGGAGGGATGGTGCTCGCCCAAGCAACTGACCGCGAAGGCAGGGCGCGCGAACCCGAATGGCCTCATCCGGGACACTCGGCCTGAAGCGGCGCGGCGCGGGCTTTTGTGGGAAGAGGTGTGGGTGAAAGACGCGGTGACGAGACGGCGATACAAGATGCACCATCTTGCGCGGACAGGGGCAGTGATAGCGAAGCGGGCCGAGAGAGTGCGGGACGGGCCGGTGAGCGCGGAGCGACTGCTGGTTTCGCATAGCGGGGATTCTCAGCCCCCCGCGTCTGCTGAGAGCCAGCCCGTCCCGATCTTTCACGACGGCCTGCGGCTGGGCAATAGCGGGAGGTTGCCGTTGTGAGTGCTGTCGCGACAACAGCAAGCCGCCGCGAGATCATAGACGCCGCCAAGGCCGTGATCGAGCAATACGATTATCCGATCACCGTGCGCCAACTGTACTACCGCCTTGTGGCCGCCCTGGTTATCGAGAATAGCCAACGCGAATACAAACGGGTGGTCAGCGCGATGACGGCGGCGCGCAAGGCAGGCGAAATCACGCCGACTGCCTTCGCCGATCCGACGCGGAGGATGCTCGCAGGTCATGGCTATCTGAACCTCGCCGCATACCTGAGCACATTCCGCGACGGCTACTACCGTGATCCGTGGCAGGATCAGGCGAACGAGGTCTGGGTGATGGTCGAGAAGGAGGCGCTGGCATCGGTCTTCCAGCATCCGTGCGACGAAATGTCTGTGCCCCTCATGGTCTGTCGGGGTTATCCGAGCATCTCTGCGCTCTATGAGGCTGCCCAATCCCTCGCTTACTACCAGTCGCGCAGGGAACTCCATATCCTGTACTTCGGCGACCATGACCCCAGCGGAAAGGACATTGACCGCAATATTGCCGACGAGATTGACTTTTGGGCTTCGGGCGAGGGGCGAGACATCGGGAACGCGCTGATGAGGATTGCCCTTACTACGGAGCAGATCGGCAAGTACAACCTTCCTCCCATGCCAGAGAAGGAAGGCGATTCGCGCACCCCCGCCTTTCAGGCAGAACATGGCGAGGGAATGTCCGTTGAACTAGACGCTCTCGATCCAGACATACTCGACCGCATGGTGAGGGACGAGATAGCGGTACTGATTGACTGGGACGCGTGGGAGGCCTCGGAGAGAAAGCAGACCACGGATCGGAAGCGATTGCATCGCATGATAGACGGGGCGAACCGATGACTGTCCGCCGCTGGGTCTCTTGGCTGTGCCTGGTGGCGCTGATGGTGTGCGCGTCTTGGGCCTGCTGGCGGATCGGGCGAGCGTTTCAGGCGGTAGAGCAGGCGGCGAACGCGACCGCGGCCGCGATGCGAGAAACCGCTGAGTACAAACAGGCGACGTGGCAACCGGGGCCACCGCCGAGATAGGAGGCTAGGATGGCTGAGAAGGTACTGACGTTGGAGCAGATCGAGCATATCGTATTCTCCGCGGATTGTTGGGGCGAAGGTCCTTGGCGGGCCAAACTCGCACTCGACATCTACCTCGCTCTCCCCGACCTGCCGGAGCCGCAGAAGGGCGACGCGGTGGAGGGACTGCTCATTGAACTGGAACTATCCTGGGCGTATTTGGAGGGAGACGAGAACTTCCCGCCCGGACGACTACACCTACTGAAGGATATGGTCGCCGCCGCCCGCGCCCAGCGCGCCAGGGAGCGGGCGGGGGAGAGGGTGGTGAACGTTCAAGGAACGCATGGATGCCTCACTTGGTTCGATGACATGCACGACTCGCTCGGGGGAAATCTCGGCTTGCCTCCCGGCCGCTACTCCGTCCTCGGACCCCTGCCCGACGCGCCGAAGAAGGTGAGGCCTATCATGTTTCGCTATGGGCCGGCACGGTGCCCTCTATGTGGCCACGTGGTGGGTCAACGACACTACCCGGACTGTCCGCACTTCAGCCGCCGGGAATGGGGCGAACCCGTTGACCTCCCGGAGGTGAGCGATGAGTGAGTGTCCGCATTTTGACGGGGAGCGATACTGCGGCTTGATAGCGGCAGAGGTTTGTTCGCCGGCACTGGCTGGGAACCGGAATCCAGCAGGCCCTGTTACAGCCGATGCCTTCAAGGCATTTTGCGCGTTCCTGCGGCGCAAGCATGGAATCCGCCTGCACGGGATGCAGATATGGGAGCAGTGCTGGCGCTACCAGCGCGCCCGCGCCGAGGCGGCGGAGAAGACGATCCTGCGCGCGTGGGACTGCGCTTCTGGCGGGAAGGGCTACCATGACGCGAATGATGATGGCTCCTGCGATTGCCGCGAACTCTACCGGCGACTGTCTGCGGTCTGCGAGATACTGCGGCCTGGAGTGGGCGCTGGTATGAGCGAGTCTGTTGCCGAACAGAAGGCCCGACTCGCCAGAAGGGCCGCGCTCGCGGCGGCCGCGGCGCTGGGGATCACGGAGGAAGGAGATACCGATGCCCGTTGACATTGTGCAAAACACATGCTCCTGCGAATGGTGCAGTATCAGGAGGGACCTGGGCAAGGCGGACTCGGCCGATAGGGGATGGCATTGGGCGCGCCTCTGGCGTCACTACCTCAAGACCGTACTCGACTCACTCGATGCCATCGAAAAGGGGCAACGCATTGCCCAAGTCACCATTGACGAGACGCGGGAAATAGCGAATGAGGGCGACGCGGAGTTTACGAGTGAACTGGCCGCGGCACTGGAGAAAGGAGAAGTTGATGATGCGACTGCTTGAGTCTATTCGTGCCGGATTGCCGCTGCGAGATTCACGAGACCCGGACCCAGCACCGGGCAAGCCAATTGAGGTGTGGGCGCAAGCGGGCAAGACCGTCTATCTCAGACGACTGACATTGGTACAGGCGTGTCGGTTGGCCTCTGATTTGGTCAAGGCTATAGAGAAAGCAACAGAGGCCGCGGCGGTTGCTGAACCGATGGAACAGGGAGGTGAGTAAGACAATGCGCCTTCGACGTGAGAGCTACTGGGTCGCCTGCAACTGGACGAACGGCTTCGAGGCGTTGCCGGGGTACGCGGTCCACGAATCGCGGGACTGCGGCGGGACGGCACCGTTGAAGCGAGGCGGCAGCATGAAGACGCTACGGGAGATCAGGCGCAAGGAGGCCAGGAAGTTGCTCGGCGATAAGCGCAAGCGGTGGTGGCTATGCCGACGGTGCGGCGGGATGAGGTAGCCGTCCGGGGTGGGGCGGCGTGGTCGCAGCATAGACGGGAAACGGAGGAGAAAGTGAGACTACAACCGCATCGGTGTCGCTGGCTCAGATGGGAGCCGACTTTGCGTGATCGCAAGAAGGGGGATAAGGCACAGAAGTTGATGTGCTGGCAACGGCGGTCACGCGTATTGCAGAGGGAATGCTTGCCCTGTCTGCTGGCTATGGCCATCTCACGGAACGACTCCCACCTCAGAGCGTGCAAGCCATTGCAGTTTGAGATCAGGAAGTAGCTGTCCGGGGCGGGGCGGCGTGGCAGCGGTCGCAGCATAGACGCAGCACGGAGGACTTAGATGCAAGGGCGGGGATTCGCGGGAGGGGCGCGCTGATGGCGAGGAGACGACCGGACAGTACGGCTGTCGGCCTGTGGTTTCGTATGGGCACTGACATTCTCAGCGACGTTCGTCTCCTCCGACTGGCCAAGATTGACCGATGGCGGTACGCGGAGTTGATGGCGCTGGCGAAACGGAGCGTCGATCATACGTCCTCGGACGGAGAGATCGGAGACCTCCTTGCGGGCCGCGACGACCCAATGCTGCTTGCCGACCTATCCCGCGAATTGAGGGAATCGGAACGGCAGATCGATAGATTCCTCGGACGCGTACAAACCCTCATGCCGGGGGCCATCGTCCACCGGCAGGGCCGCTATCACCTATCCAATTTCGCCAAGCGCCAATACGATAACCCGTCCGATATGCCCCACGTCCGCTCCACAAAGGCCCCACTCCGGCCCCACATTCCCTCCGCAGAAGGCCCCGCCCCAGAGAGAGAGACAGAGACAGAGAGAGAGACAGAGACAGAACCAGAGGGAGGAAAGGCCTTAGGCCCCCCCGCCAATCGGCCGACTTGGCCTGCCGAGGCCAAGGCGCTGCAGGGCATCCGCGGCTACCCGTTCGACGAGAAGAAGGACGCGGCGCTTATGGAGGCGCTCGCGCAGGCTTACGGCGAGATCGACTTCGCGAAAGAGATTCGCAAACTCAACGTCTGGCTGGTGAACAACGACTTGCTCCCGCTGAAGGGTCAGCGCGGCCCCCGCAGCCGGGTACGGAATTGGATGAATAATGCCGACAGATACGCGCGAAATGACGGCGGCCGGGGACCCGCTGGATGGGATCGAGGCGCGCCGCGCCGCCATGCACCGGCCACCGCCGACGAGTTCAAGCAGACCGGGGAGGTGAAGCTGTGACCCGGGAGGACTGGCTGACGCGCTGCGGTGTGGGCGAGCGGTATTGGGATGCTAACCGGGATCGCCTGCGCGAGCCAGCCCCAGTGCTCCACTACCTCGATCATCTGGGCTAACGAGTGGCCAGCGGTCAGGGCCTGGTGCTGCTCGGCCCGATCGGTGTGGGCAAGACGGCGACGCTGGCGCTGATCGCGAGCGAGTCGCGCGATGCGGCGGCCGCAGCCTGGTACACGACGGTCACTCGGCTGATCCACCATGTCCTGCGGCAGACGGAGATGCGGACGGAGTGGGTCTACCACGATGCTGAGTACAATCTGCCGAAGGGCGAGCTCCGGCAGGTGGACCCGAAAGGCTGGCCGCTGCTGCTGCTCGACGAGTTCGGCGCGGCCTATGAATCCGACTACGCGATGGCGGCGTTCGAGGATTACCTGGGCTGGCGTTACGACCACAAGCTAGCAACCTGTGTGGCGGGCAATCTGACGCTCGACCAGATCCGGGCGAACCCCCACTACGCGCGGATGGTGGACCGTTGGCGGGAGACATGCCGCGTGGTGGTGATCGGCGGAGAGAGCATGAGGGAGGTGACGGGGTGAATGCTTCCTCGAAGGGAGATCGCTTCTGCCTTGACATCAGGCACAGGGCCAAGGCGAAGGGCCTCAAGCTGCTCAAGGTTGACAATGGAGACCGCGTGTGCTATGATGCTATCGTCACAGTTCGTGGAATGAGAGGCGCTTTTCTGTTGGCCCAATCTGGCGACCCCGGACCATCCGCGAACTGTGACAGGCAAGCGGCTCTCGGTTCGGGGTCGTCCATGTTAGGGCGGACTGTAATGGACGAGACTGACAAGGCGTGGATGGCTGGTATCTTCGATGGCGAGGGGTCCGTTCACATCGGCATGGGTTGCTGGAGCGGTCGCATACACGACAGACGACGCGGAAAGCATTACTTCCAGCATAATCAGCGGCTAGCACAGTTGAGGGTGATGGTGAGTAATACTGATCCTCGCATGGTTTCTCATATTCACCGCCTTACTGGGTTCGGTACGCTCAGGGAATCCAAGAGAAAGGAACCGCATAATCGTCGTCAATGGCGATGGGAGGCCGCTACACAGCAAGCTGCGGCATTTCTCGCGTTGATACTCCCATACCTCATTGTCAAGCGCGAGGCGGCCACTAAGGCACTGGAGTTTGCAGTATTTCAGGCCAAGCAGCCACACAAGACCAAACGAGGCGATGGCGACGGCCGATGGGAGCGGTATGAGCAATTCCGTTCAGAACTACGCCAGATCGTTGATACCCGTCCGATTTTGGGAGAAATCCCAGCCGCTCCTATAATCCCAAGAACTGCATCTCTGGAGTTGCCACTATGAATAGTACGCGCAAAGGCCAACAATTCTGCCGGGAAATCTGCGCGTCGGCGCGGGCGCGAGGATTGGAAGCGGAGACCGTCCCCATGTCGGGACACCTCGGCAGACGGCACGGCGGGAATCCCTACGACCTAGCGATAGCAGACTACCGAATCGAGGCGAAGCGGTACAAGGGCGGGATCGGGAGCAAGGCGGTGGAGGACATCTTGACCGGCGACCAAGGGGTTACGGCGGTTGCCCACCAGAGTGACCGCGGCATTGCGCTTATCACACTGGGCCTGGAAGACTTCCTGGATTTGCTGGCCAAGGCGCACGGGAGGTGGTGATGACCTACGTGCTGATGGTGTCTAGGAACGCTGGCATGTCCTATCACCCGGAACTGTCTGCTCCGACGATAGAGGCGCTGGCCGCAACAGCGCGTGGGCTTGATGAGGCAGGCCTCCGATGGGTGATCGAGACGGAGGATGGCAGGCCGGTGGATGATGAGCGGGCGTACTGCGGTATCCACAAGGGCATCCTGAACTTCATACAACGCGTAAGAGCGCAAGGGAGGCAGTGATGGCTCGGTGATCCGTGAAGTGCTGCTGGAGGCCGCGCAGTGACCCCGAACAGCATCACCTGCGGGGAGGCGGTGGAGGTGATGGGGACGTGGCCCGATGGCTGCGTCAACTGCGTCGTCACTAGCCCGCCCTACAACGGTGGTATCGAATATGGAGCCGGAACAGATGACGCGCGGCCGTGGCCCGAATATGAGGCGTGGGCGCGGGCATGGGTGCACGAAGCGGCGCGGTTGCTCTGCGATGGCGGCCGCTTTTGTCTGAACGTCGCCGCGATCATGGGCCGGTCCCCCGCCTACCCCCTCGGCGCGCTCTACGCGAATGCGATAGGCGAGGCGGGACTGCTCTACCGCGGCGAGATCGTCTGGGACAAGGGGCCTTCTCGGAACAACAGCACCGCGTGGGGATCGTGGCGGAGCCCCGCGAACCCCTCCCTGCGCGACTCCTACGAGGTTGTGTTGGTGGCATCGAAGGGCAGTTATGATCTGCCGAATCCGCGCGGTGAGGTGGCTGACCTATCGGCAGAGGAGTTTACCCGCGACACAAACAGTCTGTGGCGAGTGCCGTGTGAAACAGTCCGCCACCATCCCGCTCCCTTCCCTGTCGCGCTAGCAGGTCGGCTAATCAAACTTTACTCATGGCCGGGCGACTTGGTGATAGACCCGTTCGCGGGCTCCGGGACTACTGGCGTGGCCGCAATCAACCTGGGGCGCGAGTTCCTGGGCTGCGAACTGAATCCCGAATACGTCGCCCTCGCCAACGAGCGCCTCCGTCGGGCGCGGGCGCAGGGCCGGCTGGAGCTGGAGCCAGTCAAGTGACCCGCCTGCTCTGCGAGGGTTGCGAGTGAGTGACTTCGCGCTAGAGAAAGAGATGGTGCCAGTCGTGTGCTCATGGCTCGAATCGCAGGGGATGTGGGTTCGCCCGGAGGTGTGGATGCCGACCGGGATCTGCGATCTCGTCGCGTGCTCATTCAATGCGGAGCGGTTGGCCCTCAGAGTACAGGCCGGATACAAGCCGCGCAGCACCAGGCAATCTGCCCGCGACATAGATCGGGGAGCGCCGTGGCTCCCGTTGCATGAGCGCATCCTGTTCATCGAACTGAAACTGGCTCGGCGGGCTGAGGCCTGGAGGCAGGCGCTGAGGCATTGCGTGTTCGGCGAATCCTACGTAGCTATGCCCTACCCGGCCTGCGACTACAGGCCCCTCCATGAGGTGATGTACGCGCCAGTTGGCGTGCTGCGCGTGGACCGCGAGGGGGTTACCGTGCTGCGAGCGGCCGCGCGGCCGTCGGGATTGCACTCGCAGACGTGCAGGGTGGTGGATTCGATGGCGAGTGAGGCGGCGATGAAGCGGTGGAAGGATAGTGAGCCGAGATGATAACGAGTTTCTTTGACCCAAACAACACGACGAAGTGTCCGACCTGTGGAGGCGATCAATACCCCAAAGTTGTCTGCCCCATCTGTGGCAAGCCATGGACCCCGTCGCAGATGATACAAACATCCTTCCCTCCGTGCAGACACCTGATCTACTACATCATGCGTGGGGGGTATCGCCCGGAAGGCATAGAGGATTTTGCTACCCACGAGGTCATTCTGCGGTCATATCAGGAGGGCCTAGCATGGGCCTATTGGGGCCCGCGGCCTGTCAAACGACACGGCGGGAAAACGCGCGTTCCACTGGAGTTCGCGGAATGATGAGTGAGGCGGCCTGGCATACGGCCCAGCACGAGATGCTGGAGGCTCGGAAGGGAGAGGTGCCGTGATCTTGTTCAAGCCCGAGATGAAGCGGGCGATACTCGAAGGGCGGAAGACGGTCACACGCCGACGCTGGAAGAAGCCGCGCGTGAAAGTCGGGGCGATCCACCAGCTCTACACGCGGCCCGCCTTCGCGCGGCAGCCGGGGGAACCGTTCGCGAGAGTGCGGATCGTAGATGTGTTCCACGAGAAGTATCCAGGCGAGCATGTCCGACGCGAGTTCGAGATGCCCCATTCTACGGGCGTAAACTGGTGGGAGGACTGGATCGAGGACGAGGCGCGCCGGGAGGGGTTTGCGTCTTGGGCAGACTTTCAATGGGCATACCTGTGCGTCAATGTCACGCGGAAGGCCTTGCGCCAAGGAGCCGCCTCGCCCCTAGATGAACCCTGCTACCGCGTCGAGTTTGTGCTGGAGGGTGCGCGATGACCCCCGACACCATCACCTGTGCTTCGTGGACCCCCCCTACAATCGGGGAAAGCGGTACGGTGACTTCGCCGACAACCTGCTATGGGATGAGTACGACGCCCGGGCCCGGGCACTGGTCGCGGAGATGATTCGCGTCAGTCAGCGTGGTGTGGCGATCTTCATTCCCGCTGCACTCTCCCTGCGCTGGTGGCAGTGGATGCCCGAGGCCGAGCAAGTCGTGATTCCGAAGGGAGCGGTTGGCAACGGAGCGGGAGGCTGGCTCCAGCAGTACTTTGTGCTACTGACCACTGCGAGGCCGCTCGACAAGCGCTTCTCGGCCAACCTATGGAAAGGGATTCGGCTGCCCGGCGAGGGCTACTACTTCCACGAGGCCCGCCCCGATCATCCGGGATTCACTTGCGAGGCGCTTGTGGCCCGGGTCATTCAAGCACTGACTCTGGCCGGTGAGATCGTCTGCGACCCGATGATAGGTAGCGGCACAACCGCCGTGGTCAGCGAACGACTCGGCCGGCAGTGGGTCGGGATAGAGCAGAACCCAGAGTACGTGACCCTCGCCGAGGCTCGCATCGCCGGGGCGCGGGCGCAGCAAAGGATGGAGATGTGAGAGGAGACATGATGGCTGACTTGGAGGCGTTGGCGAAGGGGCGGACTAGCTGGGTCGTCCTGTGGGAACGCGAGGTAAACGCCCAGACAGAACGATGTGCCTTCGGCCCCTTCGAGGACCTACAGGAAGCGGCTGATTATGCTCACGCGGCCTGCATCACAGAGGAGGAACTATGGGCCGTCGTTCCCCTATGGGATTACAGAGAGGTTGGGTGATAACGGTGAGCGCGATTGAGCAGTTTGCGATTGTTCTCTGCGGCGGAAGTGCGGCTTGGTGGGTAGGTCTCAGGCCAAAGACGCGCGAGGTTTATCTCAGCCGCGCCAGAGCATTCCTCCGCTACCTCGGCTCGGTGAAGGATGGCGAGGTGGTGGCGCTGGGGGAGGGCGCGGTCGGGAAGGTCATAGAAGAACTGGCATGGATGGCGCGTCTGTATGATGACAGCAAGTCAACTGGGCAATGTGCGCAGGATGCCTATGAGATGTCTTGTACGGCGCGCAAGTTGCTGCGCGCGCTGAAGGGAGAGGCCGAATGAACTGCGCCTATTGTGGCGAAGGATTGGCGACCAATGGTCACTGCGAGAACTCCGCCTGTGGGTTGAATGCGGTCAGTGGTATTCGACTCCCGGCGCAGGACTGCCCGCAATGCGCGAACTACAAGGCAGCGCATGAGATAGCCCAAGGCCGCGTCGCCGAACTGGAGGCCGAGGTCGCGCGGCTGCGCCTGGCACAGCAGGACGTGAGCGAGGAAACGTTCGAGGCGCTGTGGGACGCTTACGCTGCTGAGGATGACGACAAGCTCACAGAAGGCGCTCAGGCATTGAAGCAAAGACTCCGCGCGAAGGTCGGCGTGGACAAGCTGGAGGCTGAGATCGCGCGGCTAGAAGCCCTCGTTCGCACACACGCTCTCGCGTTGAAGGATGAGCACACGCAGGTAGCGCGCCTAACCGAGACGCTGCGGGAGGCGGAGGAGGACGCGGAGACGCTGTACCGTTGTGTCGGTCTGCTGCGATCATTCCTGCGGAGTGGAGAATCACTGAATGATGTGGACGAGGCGAACCTGGACGGTTGGCTCGCCGCCCACGAGGCGAGGGGGAAGGGGACAGGTGAGTGAAGATCAGTGAGGCGCGAAATGAGGCTCGAAGTGGCTGAGAAGCTGACGAAGACGGAGACGCGGAAGAGGCTGAAGGAATTGGGGTGGGGCCGGTATTGCGAAGGCAATATCTGGTTCAGTGGGCCGGGTGCGGTATTCGCCTACAACAAGGGCCTCCGCCAGTGGATCGGAGTTGTGGAAGACGAAGCAATCAAGGGCTGGAATGACCGCCTATGGGAGGCCAACACGCGCCTCGTCCGCGCCTGCGAGGCGGCGGGCAAGTGACCACGCGAGAGGCGCGCAAACGGCTATGGGCGTGCGGCTATCCAGTCTTGGAATGCGACTGGCGTCCCAGCGCGCGGGATGTGGTCTGGGCAGATACAGGCAAGTGGACGCCGCGGACGTGGGAAGCTGCATGTGGTAGGAGCACAACGGACCCGTGCCCTGAGCGCGCTATCGGACCAACCCGCGCAGAAGCCCTCGCCGAACTCGTGGCGCGAGTGGAGGGGAAGCGGTGACAGAGCGCGAGGCAATCAGACGAATCCGGGACTTCATCGGTGGCAGTGCTTGTTTCAGATCATCCCTCTCTTTCTCGCATCAGCCATGCGTTTCTCGCTTACCTTCATGTCCTTGGGCGGGCGCCAGTTCTTGCCCGCGGCCCGCAGTGCGCGCTGTCTGCGGATGTGGTCGGCTAAGGCGTGGTAGCCGTCTTCGTCGAGCTCGTCCGGTTCCATGCGGTCGGGTCTCATGTCTCACTACTCCTTGGATTCTGCCTCCACCACCTCCAGGCGCTCAATCGCGCCCTGACTCCTGCGGTCGGGGGCGAACCTTCCGACCTCCCAGCGCATGACCGTGAAATAGCTGACTCCGAGCGCGACAGCCAATGCTTCGCGACTGCCGTATCGCTCAAGGAGAGCCTTCACGCGTTGCTGCCAAGTCATCTCATCCTCTCTTTCTCCCCCTCGCAGGCCTCCCGTCGCCGAGAGGCAGGGCTATTACAGGTTGCCGATGATGCGAGCGCGGGAGGCCCCGCTGGTTGTATCCAGGATGGGCCGCGCGAGGTAGGACTTACGCCCATTCGGCCGACGGATAGCGAGTAACTCGCCCTGACGGTCTTCCTCCGTTGCCAGCACCTCGTAGATCGTGCCGTCTACGATCACCGCGTCAAGTTCGCGACCATCTTTGGTGATGTGCTTGTAGGTTGTCTCGGTGTGTGCCATCATCTCTCATCCTTTCCGGGGCTTGCGCCTCCCCACTGCTTAGATACCCGCACCGTGTTCGTATGATTCAGTGCGAGTTTGCTTCAGGCGCGAGTTCTGGCTATGCGCGGCGAGATGGCACTTGCGGCATAGAGTTTGATATGTACCATCGCCCGCGCACCTGACCGCGTCCCGGTAGACGGCCTTATTGCCTCCATGTTTTCGGTGATCGGTGCCGCCCCCGCCGACATGGTGAATATGCAGAGATTGTGAAGTCCCGCAGATTGCACAGGACGCGCCAGTCGCTACAAGCGCCCTTTGGCGAAGGTTGCGCCGCCAGCGGCAGAAAGCTGCCCGTTGCTGAACCTTGACCAGTTCTGGGTGTTCTTCGCGGTAGCGTCTGCGGTATTCTCGAATCTGGTCCTTATGCGCCCGTTTCCATGCCCGGTTTGTCTCATTGTGTCGCGCCCATTTGCTTTCCATCATGCCAACCTCAAAAGAGCAACCCCGGAGCGACAGCCGCTGGCTTGTTGAGGACCGCGGTGCTCCGGGGCTGCAAAGTTGGGCCAAAACGAAAGCGCCTGTCAAACCGCAATCCTCAACGCCCGCATTGTAGGCTCTGTCATTCATGATGTCAAGCTCTTCTCTGCCGTTTCCGTCGCACAGGGCAGGTGGCAGGCGTGGGGGCTACTGTGCACGCTCGTCTGCCTCAATCCAACCAGTCGACTCGCGGTGATTGCCGTTGAGGTTGGTGTGTCGCTCGGCCCCGCAGGTACATCGGTCTACCCTGTGGATACCTCCGTGGGCGGCAGGATTCTGGCTGCCGTCTGGGCGGGTCAGCGCGTAGGCGTAGCCATGATCCTCACTCGTTTTCGGTCGGTGCCTATGCATCTCTCTCTCCTCTCGCCTGTCTCCTCAGCGCCGGGCGGGGTGGCCGGCGGACCCCCGGACGGGGGTTTCGATTACACTACCTGTGGCCCATCGGGCCACTGCGCGCAGTAGCGCCGGGCAGCGTCGCGCTCGTCTGCCGAGCGGTCGGTTCGCATCGCCCAGCCAGCGACGATATAGGCAGCGGGCACTGCCTGTGGCCAATCCGGTAATTGCACGAGATCCGCGGGGCCGTAGTCCTCAATCATCCCTGCCGCCTCGATCTCGATACGCAGGACCGGTATGCCGTAGTGACTCGCGACGCTCTCAGTCGTGAGTATGGCGGTCGCGTCCGCGTCCCGCTCGTTGATGTGCTCCATTACCCACCTCCCTGTAGATGCTGGAGTATCGCATCAGAGATGATAGTCGTCTCTGCCACGGTCGCCACCTCCCGCACGATCTCTCGCAACGAGTCCTGGCGATGGCCGATCCACCGATGTGCGGATGGCTCCTGCTCGATGCGGCGCAGGATAGCCAGGATCGTGTCGAGCAGTGCTTGGTTGTGCGCGTTTCGCGCCGGGTCTGGGGTGTCGGTCTGGGCGTGACTGGCTAGATAGCTACGCCACTCCGCGATTTGCTTGAGGCGCTCGGCCCGTAGCGTCGTCGCCCAACCGAGTTGCTTGTCGGTGCCAGTCAGTGTGGGGATGTCGAGGCCTGCTGTCTGCTGCTCTGCGCGCTCTCGCTGCTGGGCGCGGTAGCAGTCGATGCAGAGACCCTGCTCCATGTACTCGATGCGTCGGTTGCGCTCCTTGCCGGCGCCGTACAACTGGACACGCTCATCATGTCCGCAGGTGTGAATCACGTTGTACCATGCCATCTCATCTCTCCTCTGCTCCGGGCCTCTCGGCCCCTATCTACTACTAGTATACCACATGCTAGGCGTGTGTCAATAGCCCCGGCTTGCATAATTAGCCCGCGTTCTTGTACATAGGGCTTGTACATTGCGGGCGATTGTGGTATACCATCACGGGTCAGATATACAAGTGGCGACTGTTGCGCCGGAGGTGGGTCGGTTGGCTACGCGCGCTCAGATCAAGGCAGCAGCACGTCGAGGTATCACAGTGGGCCAGTACCTGGCCACCAAGCGGCATAGGCGGCTTACTCGCACACCGCGCGGCCCCCGTGTCGTTGTCGTTGCGGCGAAAGCGAATGCGACAGCCGACTCTTCTATGATGGGGGAGGTATGGAGGGGGAGGTATGGAGGGGGAGGTATGGAGGGGGAAGAAGGGGGCGAAGCATGTCGCCTGAACGCCCACTCAATCGCAAGCGCCAGCGCTTCCTAGAGGAGTATCTGGTTGACCTGAATGGTGCACAAGCCGCCATCAGGGCTGGCTACAAGCCGTCGAGGGCCAAAGCGACCGCTTCACGTATGCTGGCGACTGATGGCAACCTCGCGCGTGCGGTTGAGAGGGAACTGGCGAAACGGGCAGCAGCGAGTAAGGACACAGCCGAGAAGATCAGAGACGAAGCCCGTGAGGCGCAGGCGGAGGCCGCTTCCAAAGGGCAGTACATGGCAGTCCAGAAGCTCCTGGAGTTGCGTGCGCGCCTTGGCGGGATGCTGATAGACAAGCTAGAGACCAGTGGGGATGGGGGTATTCAGCGAGTGATCGTCACCGTCGCTGCGCCTGGCTCTGGTATGCCGGTACTGCAGCAAGGCGGCAATCAACCCCCTGCGATCGAGGCGACTGTCGTGTCCAGTGACCATGCGCTTGTAGCCATAACGCCCAATGGGGTAGGCAACGCCCCTCCTACCCCCCAGGATGGGCAAGGATGCCCCTCAGAGACAAAGGTAACATAATAAGCAAAGTCGGACGTTATCGGGACATGCTTGACCTGGCATTGGCTAGGGACAGGCAGGCAGCAGCAGAGCGGGCAGCACGCAGGGGTAGCAGGTGGCAGGATGCGTGGGCAACAGCCAGCATGGCAGTGGGCGGGACGGGGGGCGGCAGTGGCAGGCACTTTGATAATGACACCGCCGCCGGCCGGAAAAAGAAGGCCGGGGGGGGTATGGAAGGTTCGTCCGGTGAAAAGAGGTCGCGGGCGACTTTCGGGGGTGGAGAGGGAGGATATTGAGATGGCGTATTACGAGGCGCTGGAGGGGAAGTGACGGCAACGGCAACGAAGCCTGGCGATGTAACGTTCGACCAGTTGGCGAACTGGACGCCACGGCAATGGGAGGCGGTGCTGACGGCCGACCAGTACCAGTTCACGCTGTTTGGCGGATTTCGAGGTCCTGGGAAGTCGTATTGGCTGAGGTGGGCATTGCTGCGGGAGTTGCTGAAGCTGGACGGGCAAGGGATCAAGGGGGCGCGGGCGGGCTTGTTCTGCGAGAGCTATGAGGTGCTGAGAGATCGCCAGATCGGCCCGATAGAGCGAGAGTTCCCGCGGGACCTGGGGGAGGTAAAGCAATCGGCGATACACGGTTTGGCGTTCCATATCAAGGCGAAGTTCGGGGGCGGGGTGCTGGCGCTACGGAACCTGGACGATCCGCAGAAGTACATCGGGGCGGAGTTCTGTGCGGTGGGGGTGGACCAGATCGAGAAGAACCCAATCGAGGTCTTCGATGCGTTGCGGGGGAATCTACGATGGCCGGGGGTGGAGAAGCCGCTCTTCATGGCGACCGCGAATCCGGGGGTCGGCATTGGCTTGCCGTGGGTGAAGGCGCTGTGGGTTGACCGAGAGCCGGAAGATAGACTGAGGGCGCTGTTGCCGGAGGTTGCGCTGGTCCCGGGAAGGCCGGGGGACAACCCACACCTTCCGCAGTCCTACTGGGAGATGCTGAAGACACAGCCGGAGCACATTCGGCGGGCGTGGCTGGAGGGAGACTGGAGCGTAATCGAGGGGGCGGCATTCCCGGAGTGGCAGGGGCGGAAGGACGGGGGCCCCTGGCACATCATACCGACGGGCGTGGTGCCCGGAGGGCAGACCTATTATGTTGGGGCGGACTGGGGATTTTCTGATCCCTGTGCGATCCATCTGCTGACATTGGCGCATGACGGGCGGGTAATGGTGTGCCGGGAGATATACGTCACCCAGCGGCGCACCTCGGAGCTGGGAGAGTTGATACTGCGGATGATCTGGGAGGCGCAGGTTCCGCAAAACACCTTCGTCTACGTCGGGTTTGATGTGTTCAACCGCCGGCTGAACGGTCGCGGCGAGTACGACGAGCCGATAGTTCAGACGTGGCAGCAGCAGGGGCTACAGTGTGTATCATCGGGCCGGGACCCGATGTTCCGGGCGAGCAAGATGCGGGAGTATCTGAGCGACTGGGGAGCTGACGAAGGATGGCCGAAGGGGAGGCCGGGCTTGCAGGTGATGGAGTGTTGCCGGAACCTGATACGCACGTTGCCGTTGCTGCAACTGGACAAGAACAAGCCGGAGCAGGTCAATACGGAGATGGAGGACCATTGCTACGACAGTGTTGGCCACGTGCTGACGAGTATGCCCGGTCGGCCGGAGAAGCGGGACGAGATACTGGATATGCCGCCGCGGGCGCAGATCATGGAACGGGCGATGCAGGCGCGGCGGGAGGCGGCAGAGAATCAGCGGGACATGGTGCATGGGATTGACGAGGCGAGGGGATGGGGAGGAGAGAAGTGAGCGTGAAGGACTTCGCTATAAAGGGTCTGGAACTACAGTTCCCTGCCCACTCGAAGCGCTGGTACACGGAGGCGCAGATCGTGGCGGCGCTGGAGATGTATGACGGGGATGCGGGATGAGGCGACTGATGTTGTCTTTCGCTGGCGAAGTGTGGTAGTATCTCAGAAGGGTTGACAACGGGATAAGGGCCGGGCCGACTCGCTCGACGGGGCGAGGGGGTTGCGGGAGATTCATAGAGCCATTCCACGCGTGGTGGAGTGGCTTTCCCTTTGGCCCGGCCTGCAATCATAAGGAGACGTGATGGACGGGATGAAGGTAGGTATCGTCTGTCAAACCGATGGCAGTTTGCCCGTAATCGGGGTGGATGACAGGAGCATAACCTTGCGCCGGATATTCCCGTTCGGGTACAGGGGCAAGTGGTTTGTAGCCCGCTTTTATACTCATCCGCAGATGCCGGTTGTCCCGGAGATGACAGACTGTCCCTATGTCAGACTCCGACGCGGCAGAGTTGTTGTTCTGCCTGATAGCAGATATGAGATTGGACGAATGGGCCGATGACGGCACTGGACATCATCCTAACCGGGGCGCTGTTCGTACTCGCCTGCTGGTACAGGTGGGACAAGGCTGCCTGGGATCGGGAACGCGCCAGCTTGCTGGACCGCATACAGGCACAGAATCCGGGGGCCCTGGCGGAACTAACGAACCGCGAGTTGGTCATAGAGGAACAGAAGAGGGTGGAACAGCCGCCGCCTCGGATGTGGCGGCCGCCGGAGGCAGACGAGGAAGAGGAAACATCCCAGATGGTCGAGATAAGGGCGCGGGCGGCGTCTGGAGACGCGCGCTTCCTGTGAGTGAGAGATGACAGCACCGCTTACCGCGGAACTGCCGCAGCAGAGTTGGGGCGAATCCGAGTTGGTCGAATGGCTCACTAACTCGGATATGGTCTGCGAGCAGGCGCGTCGCCCCTACATCCAGTTATTCCTCCAGTGCCTCCGGTTCTGGGCGGGCGACCAATGGCGCGACATCGTAGAGAGTACGGCCAACCGTTTCGATACTAGGGTGCTGCGGCCGGTCGGTACGGAGGATTGGCGCTTGGTTGATAACCAAATGCCGATCTATCTGCGGGATGCAGTGGCACGGGCTTCCTCGAATTGGCCGCGGTTGGAGTGCCAACCGCAGGACGCCAATGAACCGCTGGACGTACACGGGTCAGAGGTAGGGACGCGGTTTCTGCAATGGCGGCACCGCAAAGATCACGAACCCTGGTTGCGGGAAGACGAATGGCTGTGGATGATAGGCACGGGGGAGGGCTTGCGCTTTACCATCTATGACAGTGAGGGCGGTGACCCACTCTACGGCGAGGGGGATATTACCAGTCAAGTGATTGACCCCTTCCGCTACGCGAAGGACCCACAGAGCATCATGGAGTGGCCGCCGCGGTTCCTGGTAGTGCGAGAGGCGCGGCATGTTGATTGGATCAAGGAGAACCTTGGAGTCACGGTCGAGCCGGAAGAGGTGGCGGACGTTCAGCAGTATTACGATTCGCTGGCAATGAACGTCATCGCGGCGGGGGATCGGCGCGACCGCGAGACGATGAAGCACGCGGCGATAGTGTGGCAACGATTCATCCCGCCGGGGAAGCGATACCCGAAAGGATGGTGCTATGTCCGCGTGGGCAAGAAGCTAATTCGTTCACACCCGCTGCAATGCGAACAGTGGCCCTTCTCAAAATGCGGGTGGTGGCCAGTTCTAGGCCGGATGTATCATATGGGCCTGCTGGAATTGCTGATGAACGATCAGCGGGCGATGAACTCGCTGGTGAGTCTACTGTACGAATCAGCGAGCAAGGCGGTGAGGGGGGATCGGGACCTAAGCGGGGCAGTGGCGGACGGCAGGAGCATCCGCGAGTATACTGTGAACCCGAAGACGGGGGCGAAGATTCGGGTCTTCCCTCCTGGGGTGCAGGACATGGCGACACAGTATGCGCCCGATTGGGAGCAAGCAGAGGTGCAACGCCAGCGAATTGACACGAACCTGCACCGAAAGTCGGCGGCGAACGAGCCGACGCTGGGTCAGCAGTTGGCGCACGAGGAAACCTTCTCGGCGCAGGAAATGATGCGGCAGAGCGACACGGTTCCGGCGATGTGGCACGCCAATCGCTACGCCGATAGGCACCTGGTCACGATCGCCCAGCAGAAGTTGCGATTGGCGCATGACTACTACGTACTGCCGCGGCGATTGGAGGGACTTGGGGCGAAGGAAGGGATCGTTTGGTTCCAGGGGGCCGACCTGCGGGATACGAAAGAAGTGGTGGCGGTGGCGGTGCGAAACCTCACGCCAGCGATGAAACAGTTGGCTGAGATGGAGGCCTACAGCGCGCAAGTGCCTGGTGTGGCGGGCGGCATGATGGGGCCGTATGTGAATGCGGCGCACCGCTACGCGGCGTGGACGGCACTGAAGCGACGCGGGCTAGACGATTTGGTGGACCAGATGGAATCGGCTTACGGGAGCTACGAGGAACTGGAGAAGGAAGTTCAGGAACTCTCTCGATTGCAGGAAGAGACGGAGATGGTGATGGCGCAGGCCCAGTTGGAGATGGCGCTGAACCCGCCGCAGGTTGCGCCGGAAGGTGCGGGGGCAGGAGCGCAAGGTGCCTGAAGCAATGGAGCGGGCGCTGAAGGCCGAGGCGCGCAAGCGCGGTTACAGCAAAGAGCGGGCGGGTGCTTTTGTGTACGGCACGATGCGCAAGACGGGATGGCGGCCGAGCCGTGAGAAGCGGGCGCGCCGGAGCAAGCACATGCGGAAGCACAAGGAGGCTTCACGATGAGAGAAGGAGGAGTGCCGATGAAGTTCTGGGCGGTGGTGGGGGGGGTCGCGCTGTTGTTCCTGCTGTTCGTATGGCCAGGGATGACGACCTACGCGGTGCTGACCGCGGCGAATGGACAGGCGTTGCTGAGGGTGAACAAGATCACCGGCAAGGTGCAGATGGTGGCAAACACGTTCCCGGCCCCGCCGCCGCAGGCCGCGGCGCAAGCACCGGCCGTGCCGACGCAGTAGTAGCACCTTTCACAAGTTCATAAGGGCCCGGTCTAGGCTGTAGGCATACAGCCGAACCGAGAGATTTCCAAGCCTCCGTTCTCGCGCGAGAGAGAGCGGAGGCTTTCTTTTTGGCCGGGCCTGCACTCATAACGAGTGATTCGGGTGGCTCCGTGATCGGCCTAGTACAAACTCGGCTTGCGGGGGCCGTTATCCCCGCTTCCCGCCAAGCGCGGGTGATAGGGAGAAAACGATGAGCGAACAGACGCAGGTTGTAGCGACAGACCAAGCCGCACCAGACGCAGCGGCGGCGACACCAACGCCGGATGACCAGGTTCTACCTGAGAGGTTCGAGCTTGGCGATTCCGGGCGCACGACGACGCGTGAGATTCACGCCAATGTGCGTGAACTCGCCCGTCTCAACAAGGCCGTCGAGGACCGCAAGGCCCAGCTCGCGAGCATGGATGAGCGGATCGCAGCCGTGCGTCCCAGGGTGCCGGAGACGCAGGACAGCGCGGACGATGAGGGGCTTGTGTCCTACCGCGGTATGCGGCTTCCCAAGGAGGGCGTGGAGTATCTGCGTGCCCTGGAAAGCATGGGTGCAAGCACCGAGACGGAATTGCGGGACATGCGGGCCGAAGTGGCCGCGCTGCGCGATGCCGACCTCGAATCGGAGCGCGAGGAAATGCGGGAGGCGATAGATACCCACTTCGCCGCGCTCACCACTGCTGCTCGCAATCAGATGATCCCTGGCCTGTCGGAACGAGCTGGACGGCGCGCCGACAAGGACATCCTGGATGAGTTTCGGGACAACCTTGAATCGCGTCGGGCGGCTGCGGGCGACGAGTTCCAGATCACCGACGAGATTATCGCGGAGGAGATGGACAGGGCGACCCGCGCCGTTCGGGACGATCTGACCGAAGTGGGCTGGCGACAGCTCAAGCTCAACAAGGAGGCGGCAGCGTTGCAGCCTCCCGCTTTGGGGGGAACCCCGGCGGAGCCGGGACCCAAAGACTATCTCTCCCTCTCGCCCGCGGAGCGCGCGGCCGCGCGGGCCGCAGCCGGAATGACGGGCGGCAAAGTCGCGTTCACGGACGAGTAAGAAGGGTTTCAGATGGCGACTACTGGCGATATAGCGTCAGCCATTACTGGAGTGCTGACGCACAGTTACGCGATGAAGGAGTCGGAGGAGGTTTTCGCACACCGAAACCCCCTCTATACCCTCATCTCGAACGATGTAAAGAGCATCGGCGGGGAACGGGCGACCGATCCGCAGGGTGGGTCTGATTACATCCTGTTGAAGCGGTACGTTCTCAGCCGCCAGCACATCATTGGGGGCCGCACGGAAGGACAGGATGTTCGGCTTCCAGGGACTTCCACCCGGACGTATGCGACGCTCTACCCGAAGCAGTGGGTCGGTTCGACTGGCTGGACGCGGGAAGAGTTGCTGTTCTGCCGCAACGAGCCGCAGTTCGAGGACATTGTTCTGCGGAAGTGGACGGGCGACAACGGTTACGTGCAGGCCCACCGTCACCTTCGCGATCTGATGTGGCAGGGCGACGGGACGACACGATTGGGCCGCGTCTCCGGCTATAGCGCGATCAGCGCCACATCGGGGACCGTCACCCTCGACAACACGCAGGCGAACTTCGGCATCGCGACTGCGGGCGACCTGCTGTTCGACGGGATGATCGTCAGCATCTACACCGTTGCCGACATCACTGGATCATCGGCCTGGACGATCAAGGCGACGGAATGCGTGGTCTCCAGCATCGTGCGGCGGGCCACCAGCACCACCTCTACCTTCGTGATTACCGCCCGGACGGATTCGGCGGGCAACGCGATTGCGGGTTCGGAAATCACCGCTTCGCCTGCCAACAGCGACTATGTATTCCTTGCAGGCGGCGTCATCCTCGACTCCAGCAATAAGTTCTCGGCCTGGGGCGGGGAGATGGGCATCCACGGCATCGTGGATGATGGCCAGGATGCCGGATACGAGTTCACCGAGTCCGGCAACTTGTACAACCACTCCTGGTATGGGGCGACGATCCAGGGCGTCAACCGTTCAACCACCGCCAACCGGATGTTCCGGGCGATGGTATCTCGTGCCGGCGACCGTGGTGGAACCGATGGCACGGTGCAGACCACGGACATGAACGACATTGACGAGGCGCTGGACAACCTGTTCCAGAACAGCACCGGGCCCGACCCGGACCGCCTGATCTCCCTCTGCAACATCAAGACGGCGCGCTGGTGGGAAGCCACCGCGCGCAATGAGCAGAACGGCTGGCAGGACGTTACCAATGGGATGACCGTTCCCGGAATGAAGCGCATCCGCGGCTATCAGAGCGCAAGCGCCAACACCGTGATTCCGGTCTTCCTGCTGCCGACCGCCGCAGACGGGACGATCATCTTCCTCGACACCGCACGTCTCGCCCGTTGGGACCTAGTGCCGTTCGGCCAGGTTTCCTACATGGGCAAGACATCGTTCGAGTCTCCGGGGACTCGCAACATGACACACGAGCAGTGGGGAGAGTCGTTCGGCAACCTCGGCTTCGAGCGTTCCGATACGTCGCTCCGCGTTGAGGACATCCAATTGGCCTAACAAGCACGGGGAAGGGGGCCGTGCATAAGGCGGCCCCCATCCCCGACCTATGAAGGAGAAACGACGATGACTCGTGCGAAGATGTTTTGGTTGCTTGCGCTTGCCGCGCTACTCTGCGCGACGCCGGCGCTGGCTGTGACGTTTGGCCCTGTGACTATCAGCCCGCAGGGCTATATCCGCAACGCGGCGGGTTCCGCAAGCCTGCCGAGCTACACCTTCGATGGCGACCGCAACAGCGGCGTCTATTGGATCGCTGCCGACAACATCGGCCTGACGTTGGGGGGAACCAAGCGGTGGGACTTCGGAGCCGCGACCACGACGCTGACAGGCGATCTCGTGGTGTCTGGTTCCATTACCGGCGGTTCCATTGTCACCGGCGTAGAACTCGGGACCTCTGCTGACGGTTCGCTGACGGCCCCGGGTCTGCGGTTCACCGATGACACCAACACGGGACTCTACAGGGTCGGCGCTGACAATGAGGCGCTTGTTGTCGGCGGCGCGAACATCCTCGACGTTGACTCAAACGGCGTGGATGTGACTGGCGCGCTGACCTCGACTGGAGCGGCGACTTTCACCGGCTTGCTTTCAGGCAATGCCGGCTTCGCCTTGGACTCCACCATCTTCACCGTCGCGAACACGACGGGGGTGATCTCGTGGATTCCAACGACCACCACCAGCAATGCCGGAGTGCTTGACTTCACGACCCTTACCTCCGGCAACGGCTTGAAGTTGATTGGGGTGGACGCGACCCTCAACGCCGGCAAGTATATCAACGCCTACGGCGGCAACGGAACTGTTTCCGTTTGGTCGGTAGGAGAGGACGGGGCAACCGCCATCACCTCGACAGCGGTTGATACTACCTCCCTGAGCATCACGAACAACACTGCCGAGACGGGCGATGCCATCACGATTACGCTGGACGATGACGCGCTGACCTCGGCAAGCGGCTACTACATCAACTGCCTGGGCGCTACGGACCACGCCACCTCGGTGTTCGCAGTGGGCGAAGGCGGGGCGACGGTTATTACGCCCACCACGGCCTCGAATGCCGTGGACGCTATCTCCATTCAGGGGCAGGCGTTGGTGACGGGCGACGCACTTCAGATCACCGTCACCGACGGCACTCTGACCGGCGGCATGTACATAAAGTGCTACGACGGCGCGGCCACCGACTTCTCTGTTGCGGAAGCTGGAGCGGTAGTCGTCGGCGGCACCCTGGCGGTCGGCGGGATTCAGACCAGCACCGCCTTGTGCAATCTGAACGCCGGTTTGGCGATGGAGACGACCGTATTCACCATCGCTGACAACACCGGCGTTATCTCCCATGTGCCGACCAGCACAACGGGCGTGGCGATAACCCACGACTTCACGACATTGACGACCGGCGACGGCATCAAGCTCATCGGCGTGGATGCGACGCTCGATACTGGAGCCAGTTACCTCACCGCCTACGGTGGCACGAACGCGACGCAGGTGTGGGACCTAGGCGAGAGCGGCGCGACCACGATCACCCCGAACGTGAATAGCGTTATCGCCCTCTACTTGGACGGTTCTGCTTCTGCAACTGGCGACCTGCTCAAGATGAAGGCGATAGACGCGACCCTGAACGGGGGCAAGTATGTGAACTGCCTCGGCGGAGCGGGTGCGGCTGCGGTCTTCACGGTTGCAGAAGACGGCGTGACGGCCATCACTTCGACGGTTGCCACCTCCGTTTCTGCTACCATTACCAACCTCGCCCTAACATCAGGGGACTTGCTCGTACTCGATGCCGACGACGACACCATCACGGCGGGCACGGGCCTCTATGTGAACTGCCTGGGTAGCACGGACCATAACACCACCGTCTTCTCAATCGCTGAGGGTGGTGCTACAACCATCGTCCCAACAACTGCAAGCGCCGCGGTGGATGCCGTAACAATCACCGGCACAACGCTCGTCGGCGCGGATGCCATCTCGATTTCCCTGGTTGACGCGACGCTCAACGGCGGGATGTACCTGAACTGTCTGGGCGGGGCCGGCGCAACCGCGGTCTTCACGATTGCGGAAGATGGCGCTACCACCATCACCTCGACGGTAGCGGCTGGAATCTCTCTGAGCGTCACCAACCTCGCCGCCACGACGGGCGATTTCATCGTCCTCAAGGGGGATGATGACACCCTGACAGCTCAGAGCGGCTACTACCTGAATTGTCTTGGTGCTTCCAACACCACGACTTCCGTTTTCTCCATCGCGGAGGGCGGCGTCACGACAATCACGCCGACGACGGCGGCCATCGCGATAGATGCCTTCACCATTGACGGCACCCTAACAACGAGTGGCGACCTGATTGCGCTGAAGGCACTCGATGGGACATTGAACGCCGGCTTGTACATCAATGCCCTCGGCGGAGCGGCAGGAGATACGGCGGTCTTCACCGTGGGCGAGGATGGTGCGACCGTCATTGCTTCGACGGCCGTTGCAACCAACTCGTTCTCCATCACGAACAACGCGACCACATCGGGCGATCTCATCATCCTTACCGCTGATGATGACACGCTCGATACTGACACCTACTACCTGAACTGCCTTGGCCATACCGACCACGCGACTAGCGTGTTCTCTATCGGCGAGGGCGGCAAGACCGTCATCACCCCGACCGTCGCGGCAAAAGATACGGACGCGCTGACGATCACCGGCACGGCACTCGATGCTGGCGATGCGCTCTGCATCACCGCGGTTGACGCGACACTCGACGGCGGACTGTTCATCAACGTGCTGGGCGGTGCGGCGGGCGCGACGACGGCGTTTACGGTGGCTGAGGGCGGCGTTGTCTACTCCCTCGGTTC
>ERZ1292632.1080-Hain-H43-01um-R2-1080-length-28405-cov-9_pt1 | contig 28405 bp, 46 predicted proteins | sample MGYA00564407_ERZ1292632 | MGnify/ENA primary metagenome ERZ1292632 (study PRJEB36523, sample SAMEA6512637) | groundwater metagenome | collected 2019-01-08 | study: AquaDiva: Metagenomics assemblies of 32 groundwater samples | reverse complement strand
TTCAACGGGTTCAATTTTCATTAAGTGTTCCAGATTATGATGATGTGCGAAGATCTGCTGATTGTTATGCTCTAAGCGCCAGGGCGCAAGACCTTAGCGACTATTTTCATGGTTCTGGAAGTAATACAAATGAATGGGATGATTATGGACTTGGCTATTTAGAAAATAGCTATTATCTGATTGATACAATTGCAGAAACTATTAATGCCCCAATGGTTGGGGCGCTGATTAATAATGATAATGCTTTGCCCACAAGGCCATCTATTAATCCTGCATTTATCAACCATCAGGTGGCTCGTGGCTACATTATGAGTCCGATTCAGATGGCGGTGGTAAAATTTGATGGTCCAAATGGTTTCTCAAAAATATCTTAACAAGATGAAACAAATTCCAAACAATAACACATAAAACCAAATCAAAAAGGCAGGACGAATTTTAGTTTTCGTCCTGCCTTTTCTTTTTAGATGGCGATGAGCTTGATCTATATGATAGGCAAATTTCATTCTGCTGCTTCAGCACTATTGCCAATAATTTCCATGTTAATTATGATTGATTTAACTGCCAAAGGTTGTGACGATATGTGAACAATTTGACCACCCTGGATATAGTGCTGATGGTATATGCCCCTGGTGTCATACCAGTAGATGTATTCAACTGACGGTCCATAAGTCCCATCGTCTTGAAGTACTTCTGAAGTATAAAATTGTTGTCCGTTTATAACAATAGGCATACCGTTAAAATTGGAATCAACATATTGGCCATCTGTTGAAGTTACTGAGTATGGAGACAATCGTTTTCCACTGCTGGAAACCTTTTCTCTTACAGTGCTATAAATTACAACTTGCCCACTATACGCTGAAATAACATAAAGATGTTTAATTGCCCCAGGTTTGTTGTCTTCTTCTAGTCTGGTTTTGATGTTTCTTTGTTCTGCCGTTAGGCCATCAGATCCAACAACTACCTTGGCTTCTGCTTTTACTATACCGGTAGAAGAAGCTGGGTTGTTGTTAACGGCATTACAGCCAACAATCATTACCGTCATAATTGCTGTTATTGCTATCGTTACAAGCACTTCTACAATTGTAGAATTAGTGCGTTTGTAATTATTCATAAAATTTTTCCTTATGTAAAATTAAAACTAATCAGAGTATTACTATTTAATCTATTGAACGTATGGTTTAACTTCTCTTGACAATAGAGTAGAAGCTCCTTTCGGTAAAGATCCGATGTCTGCAAATATCCAATTAATCTTTGCATGATTTGAATTGTATTCAGCAGCTAATGCATTATAGCTGGCTGTGACACCAGCTAATTCTGATTCCCAAACGCCACGCTGTTCACGTTCATCTCTTGGCCATTCCCAACGTGATTTCCCAGTATATGCTTGGTCTTGACTATCTATTCGTTTTCTATAAACTTCAATGTCTGCTTTTTTCTTATCTAATTGAGCGGCTGCATCTTTAAACCATTCATATTTTGCAAGTATGGCTTTTGGTCCAAATTCATCTTTTGTTAATTTTGCAGTTTCGCCTATAAGTCCAAAGAAAAAACCAAGTATGCCTAGCACAACAATTCCACCAATTATAAATAATCCAAAAGTGGTGATTATTTTTTTAACAGACCATTTAACAATTTGCGCATTTGATTCAAAATCTTCTTTATACGACATGTAAAACTCCTTTCATTGAGGTTGTTTGTGAATCCTAATAGTCCATCCTTCAGTGACGGCAATTACGTCTGTCACCGTATCCTGTTTGTCGAACAAGGTATGTGTATTTCCGTCTTTTTCGAAGCGATCACCACGTTTAATTTTTCCGTATTTTTCAACAACAATCAATTAAAAATCTAATTGCCATTGCCGCTACTTGTTTGACTTCTAATTCCAATTGTTTGTGGCATTCTCTATTTTTAATTTCATCAAACAATTCGTCTAATTCTTCTAGGATAATTGCATATTCTTCATGAGCAGATTGGAATTTGCCATATTTTCTTGTAGCAGAATCTAATTCTTGCTTAACTAAGTCGAAAGCTTCTTGATGTGTCATCTAATTTTCTCCATAGTCATGCGGCATACTTTAGCATGATGATGTCTGCTATTTTTATTGTAGCACGAAAAACAAGCTTTATTAAATATATGTTCTGAGAAGAAATATTTATCGCATTTATAGCATTTACGGTAGGCTGGCACATATCTGCTATTTGTAGCGTATAGGCGTAATGGTGCTTTTTTTGCCTGTAAGTAAATGGCAACTAAATTAACCTTTAATTGACCTAAAACAGAATGTCCTTTAGAATCAACTGGCTGACTAATCCATTCTCCATTTACTCTCTCCTGCCAATAGAGCGTGGAAGATTTACGATCATATCCAATTCGACAAGTAGGAAATTGTAGATGTGTGTGCCATTCCATAGTGAACCATTAAGCTTTGTGTGGTATTGGTTTTTCTGCTGAACCTTTTTCAAAATCAAAGTTGGGACGTGGCATGACAAGTGTTTCGGATACTATTTTCAAGCGATTTATGTCAAACCACGCTTGTTCGCTAAGCTTACCGTCTTTATCTGTGCCTGGATTAATGATAGCCTGGACGCAGCCATAAAGGTCAAAACAAATTGAAGTTACAACGCCTTTATACCCAGTAACTTGATCTTTTACTGTCAAACCAAGCAAGTTGAGATTTGTTTGTACTGATATTTGTGCAGATGGCCGATTCATTAAGCGCCTCCTATATGCAAGTTATTAGAAAATACAATTATACGACAATTTTTATTAAATAAAAATGCGCCCAGTAGGATTTGCACCCACGAATGGAAAAATATTTAACAAATGCTTTCATACTTTTTCAATCCACCATTCTTTATTTTGAACATACCACCAAACAGTGTCCAACATAGCTTTTTCAAAATCATAAAGATGAAATGGTTTGCTATATTTGTATTTAGGCTGCAAATCATTTCTTAAATCTTGCCAATCTACAGCGTATCGTAAATCATGGCCAGGTCTTGGATCTTTAATGAAAGTAATTAAACCACAACAATCTTTAGGGATATTTGGGTAATTAAAATATGAATTTACACTTATTTCTTCACTTATTTTATTTATTGTGTTACAGATTAACTCTACTACTTGCGTATTTGTCCATTCATTTGTGCAACCAACCATATAAGCACTACCAGGATTAGATTTCATTAAGATCAATTCAACTGCCAAACAATGATCTTCTACATGAATCCAATCTCTAGATTGTGCGCCAATGCTATAAATTGGAATTGGTTTACCGAGCAGACAACACGTAATTGCTTTTGGAATTAGTTTCTCTGGATGTTGATATGGGCCAAAATTATTGGTGCAATGACTCCTGGTGATTTGTAAATCAAATGTCTTGTGCCAAGCCATTGCTAAGCAATCTGCTGCTGCTTTTGACGCAGCGTAAGGTGAGCTTGGTTTAAATAGATTAGTGTTCCAAAAGTCTCGATCATGTTCCCCTAAAGCGCCAAATACTTCATCGGTGCTAACAATATGTATTCTAATTTTAGGATCTACTTTTCTAACAGTTTCAAGTAGATTATAGGTGCCAATGACGCTATCTTCAATGAACGGCCATGGATCTTTAATTGAATTATCTACGTGACTACTTGCGGCAAAATGAGCAATATGAGTGATTTCGTGTGTTTTAAGTAACCCTCGTAAGATTTCTTCTTGATTTAAACTAATTGGGCAAATAATAATTCGTTTATTGTCTATAGTATCTTGCACATTTCTGATATCACTAGCATAGCCCATCTTATCTAGTAAGACTATTTTATCATAGACATTGTTTATTGCTGCTCTTCTGGCAAAACAAGACCCCACGAAGCCTGCTGCCCCGGTGATAAGTAGGTTCATTTTGATACCTTCATGATTTCTTTTTCTTTAATACAACCAACTGACATACTCCCATGCCTAAAGACATAGGCTTTCTCGCTCACTCACGGTGATTTTGGAGCCAGTAGACTTTACCTCTGTAGAGCCGTAGCACGGTGCCGACGAAATCGGCGAGCACTCCGTCAAGGTCGAAAATGACGCGGTGGAATTTAGCTGACATATTTCGGGTCTCTTTTCGGACACCAATCTGCGTGCCCAAGCTGGAAGTCTCCACGGTCACAGGAGACAAGGTAGACGAATTCTTTAGTTCAACGGGCATGGTAGGGGTCTTCTTGGAGTTGAGTGCAAACGCCGTCATCAACGATCCGTACCGTAAAATGGTCAGTCCCTTCTTGGGGAATAAGGACCGCCCTTGGTTGAGACTCACCCTTCTGGATACGCGTAACCGTCTCACCGATTCGCTCAAAAACGCGTTCTCTTTCGTCTGGCGTAGGAATCGGCATGGTTCATCCTCTCTTCAGTCTGGGTTTTATTGAGCGAGTTTCAGTCCTTTGGGTATGCGATACCGCCTAGCCGTCTTATTTCCGCACTTGCGGCCATACCATCTCTCCCGTCGCTTTACCGCCTGGTCGAACGCGTAAAGCACGTCCGCCAAAAACTCGCCGAGAATAAAGTCCGGCGTGTCACAGCCATTCTCCCTGGAATGCCGGTTGATTAGGGCGGTCAATTCATTTCGGAATTCGGGTTCTGTTTTCATGGTTTCAACCTTTCTGTAAGGGTAAACGTATTATTTCATTTTTAACCATTTAGATTTTTCTCTTTCTCTTGCTTTAATTTCCATTACTATTTTCTTTAGCTTAAACCATTTGAAGTAACCGTTACAGATGTATTTTTTATATTTAGAATATTGAGACATACTCGCATGGTGAATTTTAAAATGGCAAGATTGACTGGCCCAAACTGGTCCACATACTAGAATGCAATTGTATAGATGGTTAATTCCTCCACTTCCTCTTGGAATTAAATGATGAATTTCTAGATTACATTCTCCGCCGCAAATAAAACATCTGCCATTTTGTCTGGCCAGCAATAGCCACAATAGATCAGCATCAGGCATTTGTTGCATCGCTATTTGCCAAAGAGTCGTTTAATTCGTTTAATTGATTAATCGTGGTTCGTGCTCTTTTTCGTTTACTTAATTCAATTTGAATTTTTCTAATTGTCGCTCCATCTGTAACAATTCTTGATTTGCTAAATTTATCATTTATATCTATAGGAAACCTACGCCCCCAAGATGGCCTATGAAACATGCTGAATGATTTAAATAATTCAAGATTATTTTCTTTAATGATTTTTCTAGCCACTGTTTCAGCACCAGTATGCGATCTTTTACAATAGTCTTTGTCCATTAAAGCAGCCAACATTTCTGGTGTCGTAAACACATCCCACGGCATTATCTCATCATGAATTATCTTATAGATGGTAGCTGCTGCTTTAGCTATAAAATAAGAGTCGGCTAAATTGTCATCATCAAACGTCATTCCTGTAATCTTAGCTATTTGAGATAAATATGAAGTATTTTTAGGTAAACGGCCAACCCCTAAACAAATTTTGCGCCAAGTGCTAGGCGTTAAAACAAAGTAATTCTTGGCATCTTCAGTATAGCCTACCTCTTGAATCCACCAGTCGATTAGATAAGCCATTCCAGCCATTTGCAGCGATGAGGCGGCGTCTCTTGGATTTATCGCTGTCATAGCCAAAACTATTCCTTCTCTTCCTATAGCTACTGGCTTAAAAAACTTTATTAACTTAGTCACAAATTCGCAAATACTTTGTAGCCTTTTTCTGCCAACATCATCACTTCTATACACTCTGCCGTAAACTGGTTGATAATTTGATAATCTAATTACTGTAATACCAAACAGTCTAAATGCTTGATCTATGCCTATTACATAGGGGCCAGGTGGAATTTGTGGCTGCTTATTGCTCATTTGATTTCAATTATTTTATCTGCTTGAGCGGCTAACAATTCATCGTGGGTAATAATTATAAACTGTAAACCAAAAACTTCATGAAGCTTATGTAGCAAGGTGCCTAAAATTTCTATTTTGTCTGCTGCTACTTGCCTAAATCGTTCATCCATTACAAATGTATTAAATTTGCAATTAGATATTTTGTAAATAACAATTTGCAATAAGAACCCAATTATTTCGCATAGCGCCCCGCCATGCTGTTCTTGGCCTTGATCTAATTCTACAAATTCTGGAAACTCTTTTGTCTTAACAAAGAATTTGCAGACTGGCGTATTGCCTCTTAAATCAGATTCTATTTTAAATTCTGTTTCTAGTCCAAATATTTCTTGTATGCCAAAATTGATTGTTTTTACAAGATTACCATAAACTTCATTTCTTGCCGTGGTTATCAGCACTGAAAGAAAGGCGATTGTTTCATCAAGAAGTTTAAGCGATTCTTCTATTTGTTGCAACTCAACATTTTTTTTAGCAATTTTATCTAAATATTGTTGCCTTATTGCTAATTCAGTTTTTACTTTAATAGCAAGGTTTTGTTGCTGCTTTTTTAAAAGATTTAGTCGTTGAGCATCTATCATTGTTCTACTGCCCCATCAATCTTATCTAGTTCTTCTTCAATTTCCATAACTGAATCAATTAAATCTGCGCTTTTGTCATCTATGAATTTTGTAGCATCAGCTTCTGATGTAAATCCAGCCTGATTTAATTCTTCAATTGCCATTTGTAAATCAGTTTCAATTGTTTTCTTTCGCTCTTCAGCTATTGCTTTTTCTTTTTCCAGTTTATCAATTCTTTCCCTGGCTGCATTAAATCGTTTTTCTATTTGTGTGATTTGTTGTTCTGTCATGTTTTTAAAAGGATTTTTTCGTTTAAAGATTTGGAACATTTAAATTTATTGTTTAATTGCTTCTTTTAATCTTTTGCCAAGAGTTTTAAATTCTTGATTTCCTTTAATTCTATAATTTTTAATCTAAGCCCATCTATTTTTATAGTGTTCTTATTCAGCAATTGACGAAATTCATTTTTTGTCATAACCTATTCGCCCCATCAATTAAGCCTAATGCTTTCTCTCCTACTTCCTTTTTAATACTGCCAGAATTAATTGCTGCATTTATTCTATCTATAATTGGCCCTGATGCCCCAATAGATTGTTCATTAAGTGATTTTATTAAATCAGCAAATAGAGCTTGATGATCTGCTGTTTCTGCTTTATTAATCCAAATATCGCTTGAATGTGGAACTTCAATATCTGTTACTTTAATATTATCTTTATCTTCGATTTCAATTAAAGCAACTCTTGGCTTTCTAAGCAAATCCTCATCATTACGCTTCATTCGCATTAAAGCACCAGGATTGATAAGCCAAGTGTTATCTCGTTTGGTAGGTTCATGATTTAAGTGGTAGTGTCCGTTGATGTGAATGTCAAACTGAGTTTGTGGATAGGTAGATATCAATCTTTTCTGTCCAAACTCAGTCCAAATATCCTTATTTTGTAATCCGAAGTCGTCATGAGTAACAAGAATATTTACAAGACTGCTATCAATTAGATCTGGAATGGGAATTGATTTTTTGTAGTCTATACCGTAAAGACGAAGACGAATAGGCAAAGAAATATGCGGTATAAGCTGATAGGGATTGCTGTTTAATTTAATAAACTTGTCTTGAAATCTTGTTAGATAGCCAAGTTTACTATTAATCCATTCTTCATAGGCAATTCCTTTGATATCATGATTGCCTAAAATATAGAAGATTTGTTTTTCAATCTTCTTACCCCAGTCTATAACTAATTGCAATGCCCTATCTGCTACGGACAGTGAGTCAATTATGTCGCCAGTTTGAATGATGTATGCTTGGTGCTCATTTGCTAATTGAGTTATGAAATCTAATTTGCCAGCTATAGTAGAAAAATAATCATCTTTTCTGCCTTCTGGCGTTCTAGCCATTGCATGTAGGTCAGAAACTACTATAAATTTAGTCATCGTAATATCGCCCCACAATATTACATATTACACATCTATACTTACATCCGCGAAATAGTTCTAACCAAAATGATGTCTTAACATATTTCCAATCATGACCAGTATGCTCGCATAGTTTCGCAGAACATACTAATTTAAATTTTCTTTCACCTGTAACTTCGTTGTAAGTGGGAAGTTCTTCTTTTTTTAATTTAGCGCCGCAAATATGACAATATGCTTTAATTCCGGTACGTTGATTATCCATTTTTATCTCCCTATAAGCTTAATTATTGCCCCAATAAGAAATCTATTTTAACATTTAATGCATTAGCTATTTTCTTTAAATTGGCTATATTCGGCTCTCGTCTTTCAGCTTCAAAATCATCAATGTATGATAGTACTAATCCTGTTAGTTGAGCCAATTCTATTTGAGTCAAACATTGCGATTCTCTTATTTTTTTTAATCTTGTTGCAAATTCTTCTTTTTTAAATTCTTGAAGTTTTATAGCTTTTTCTTTTAATGTAGCTACAAGTTCTTTTACGCTAATTGCATAAATATTTTCATGTTGTTTTTCTACTAAAAATTTTCCATATTCAACTGCCCCTTCTTCGTCACAAAAATGTGATGTTAAAATAGGACAGCTATGACGACAATCAATTGAAAATACGCACCAATCTTCTGGCATATACATATAGCTTTATTTCCTTAATAACTGGCCACATTTTTCGCATTTAAATCGGTCAAACTCTTTAAATTGATTTCTTGCTACTTCTAATTCTTGCGTATTTATTTGTAATTCTTTTTTAACATTGGTTAAACTATTCCTGCATATTGCAATTTTACTTAATTTTGACGCTATTAATTTTAGCTTTAATATGTTGGATATTGTTTGTGTGGCATCTAGTTTCGGTGGCTCAATAAGCTTAATTTCTTTTTGTCTTGTTTTTAACTTATCTATTTTAAGTAGTAAATAATTTACTGCTTTTAGTTTTTGCAGAGATGATTTGATTTCAATATAGCTAGGTAATTTAGGCAACAGCCTAATTGACTGTGCTTGCTTGCGTTTTGTTTCTATTTTTGTTAACAGGCTTTGTAGATCAATAAGCGATTGATTTGCAGTTTCAATCTTTTCAATTTCTTGCTGAAATATATCTGCTTTTTTAGCTAAAATAATAAAGCGTTTTCTTTTATCTGCTTCTTGCTGTGCTTCTGTAATAGCATCAACAGCGATTTGTTTTTGCCCTTCTAATTCTTTAACTTCTAACTTACCTAAACGAATTGCTTTTTCGGCAACAAACACACCAGTCAAATCATCAATTAATCTTGCTCTGAAAGTTGGGCCTTCGTCGATTAGGAAATAGCCGTCGTTTTGTCTGGTGAAACAAAGATTGAGCGATGTTTGATCGAGTTCAACAACACCGTGTTTAGTTAATTCAGCAATTGGTTCAGGAATTGCACCTGGTTTAACAAATTCTTGACTATTAAATTTCCAAGTGTTTATATCACCATTTTTAGAGCGTAACCTTTGAACTATATCTTTATCTGTTTTAATTAAAACAGTAGTTTGATCAGCATCTTTATTTATAACCCCTTTGCCTTTGGGGTAATCAAGCAATGTCCACGATAACGCACGACGAATAGATGATTTGCCTAAATCATTGCTGCCAACAACAGCGGTTAGTGCTGGTGAAAATTCAAGCTTTAGCAGCTTATGGCGTTGAAAATCTTTAAGTATTGCGGCTTGAATCATTTTGGTATCGTATCTAATAAGTTTTGAATTTCATTATTTAGGTCATTAATCATTACTTGGCACTTTTGCAATCTTTTTGTCATATCTAAAGTTTGTGCAACGAATCCTTTTCCTTGTGAAAAAGAGCCAAATCTGTTAGCCAGCATTTCTACGGTAGTAAATTTATAAAGACAAGCTGCACATTTTCTCCGTCGTCTGGTATATTGTTTTCTAGTTGTATATCGAGTGTCTAAAACTTTAGAAATTAGATGGTTACATTTAGGGCATGTAAATCGAGAACCTTCGCCTAGCTTATTTAACGTAGCTGGTACTACTTTCTCACTGCTTTCAGACATTGTTTACACAATTCAAGTGAATTGTCCTTTTTTAAAAGTCCAAGAAATTTCTTAAATTGAAATCCAGTTTTTGCTGTTGCATGAAGCCCATCTTTTCCATTTGAAATTGAAATAGGTTCACTTTCAATTTCGTTAAATACTAGTTTACGGCCAGACATTTTAACGATTTTGTTTTTAACAGCTACCATACCTAAATCAGACCAGCGGTCAAAGCCAATATTGTTAATCAAGCATAGTTCAATTTCTCTAAATGGTGGGGCAACTTTGTGTTTCTCGACATAAATTCTCGTTAGTTTTCCAATCTTTTCATCACCATCTTCAAGTTTTTTGCCACTTGAAAATTTAAGCACGGTAGATGCATAATACTTGATTGCATCTGCACCTTTTTGTTTCGTAAATTGGATATAGCCACCAGTTGTTCCAAACGGAATACACTGATGGTTAGTAGCAATTACTGTTGAATCATACGCTCTTAATCTTGCTGCGATTTTACGGCATAGTTCTGATTGAAGCTGTGCTTGTTTACCCATGTGGCTAGTTCCAGCTTCATCAGTTAAAGCGGCTTCTGGTGTCAAAGCGGCTAACGAATCAATGATGATTAATGGAGCATTTGATTCTATGGCATCAACTACGAAATCAACAAATTCTTCACCGGTTACTTCCTTCTTTCCTTTTTGTTCTTGAGAAGGAAATATGACAAGTTTCTTTAAATCAATTCCTAATTGCTGACAGAAATTGATATCTAGAGAATGTTCAACATCTACGAAAATTATTGGATCTTTAAGTTGTTTTTGTGCTTCGGCAATTATTTGAAGACAAAGTACAGTCTTCCCCGCCGATTCAACTCCGTAAAACACGGTCAATCTATTTTTAGGAATACCACCAATTCCTAACGCATAATGATCTAGCGATAAAATGCCAGTAGAAAAATGAGGTACTTCAATACGCCTATTATCGCTAGCAACTTGAATCGCTGGCCCATATTTTTTTTTAAGTTCTTCTATCATTTGTAGTTAGAAATTAAAAAATGTGCTACTGGTTACTTTCAAAAAGTGACCATTGATTTCATCAGTAGCACATCGGCCAAGGAGCGGGCGAGCCGTTAAGGATTTAATATTAAGCGGTATTTATGCTTAAAAATTATTATTAACAGGATTTATTTTTAACCTGCGTCTTCTACCACGGCGGATTCGTCAGGTTTCATTTCTTTAGCCCTTAAATCAGCTACAAATCGTCTAAATGATTTAGTTTGAACTATGTTGGTGTAAACGGCAACATTACCATCTTCTCTTTCATGAGGTTCACTGTTTTCAACATAAGCGAACACTTTTTTTCCAGCCAACGTGTCTTCGTCAATTTCATTTGGCAATTCTTCAATTTCTTCGACATCAAAAATTGCCATCAATAGCGAACCAAAATCGGTGATGCCTCTTTGGGTTTTTACATATACTTTTGTCAATTGGGTAATTGTACGCCCAACAAATTCATTTTTTGTGTTAACGATTAACTTGCCAGCTTCATTTAATCTAATTGGTTCGGCAATAATCTTGAATTTAAATTTGTTGGTGTTTGTTTTTCCAGTTGGAGAGTATTGTGAATTTACTTCAATTACAGTAAAGTCAATAAATTCAACTTGATACCATCGTTTATCTAGGATTGTTTTAAATTGGCCAGGTGATCCGGGCGCATTTAAAAGCAACTTCTTCTTTTTCTTTTGAACTTCTTGATTAAGATTCGTTTCCATAGGCTGGGTATCTTTCTTTTTTTGTGATGTGTGGATTTGACTCATCTAATCCAGGCCATTCGTTTCCCTGGATTATATTTCTTAATGATTGAAGCAGTTTGCCTCTTGTTTGAGCAGAACGATATTCTACTTCTTTTTCATTTACCTTATGTGTTTGTTCTAAAATTTTTGATTCATATAGGATAAATTCTTTTAACACACCATGAGAATCTGCTTGTGCATATCTTTGCTCCCTAGTTGGTCTAGCTTTTAATTCGCTAGATATATGTTTAACAACCCAAAATGCAAACTCTTGTTCTAATTTATCAAGTTTTCTTTTTTCATCTTCTAGAGCATAACCGATTCTTGCTTCAAAAGAAGCTTGTTTGTTTAGAGCATCAGCTAATTCTGGAAGCGAGATTTCGTTATGAAATTGAAGAATATCTAAGAAATGTTGTCTTTCGTTTGTCATAAACTATTAAGCTTCTTCTGGACTATTTTCGATGCACATATCCTCATTAGGACAAGCAGCACAAGTTGCATATCGCTTCAACTTACCTGTTTCAGTCTTTTGTGCCCATTCAAGAGTATCTAACGGATGCTCATGCTTTCCATAGCACGGTGGCAAGTTTTCTGATGATTCTTCTGCAATAGTTTCTTCAGAAGTTTCAACTACAGCTTCTTCGCTAGGTGCTTCTTCTACCGTTTCTTCAGAAGTTTCTTCAACAGTTTCGGTTGTTTCTGCAACAGGCTCTTCAACAGCTACTTCTTCTCCAGACTGTTCATCAGAAGCAGTATTTATTTGTGCTTCTATTTCTTTTTGAAGCTTATCCCATTCTTCATTGTTGGTCATTTCTGACACAGTTTCAGTTGTTTCTACTACGGGCGCTGGTGGAACAACAGGCTTTGCCACCACAGCAGGCTTAGGCGCAGCAACAATAGGCTTGGCAGGAACAGTAGACGGTTTAGCTGGAATTGAAGCAGGAGCTGTTGAAACAGTCATTCCTGCTAGTCGTTGAACACTAATTGCACCTACTCGCTTTGCTTGGCATTTAGGACATGCACAATTGAGCGGATGGCGGCCACGCATTCCAGTTCGATCTACGACTTCCTCTGTTGATGTGGCGGCTGGCTTAGGAGTGGCAGTGGGAATAGATAGCTTAGTCGCTGGAACAGCGATTTGAACTGGCGGCTTTAATTCGCTAGGGGCAGCAACTTTTGTTGAAGCATCACCAGATAATTGACTTTTAATCCGTGTAATTAAAGATCCAATTTGATCAATTTGAATATCGGAAAAATGAGCTTCAATTTCCAGTTCACCGTTCTTTTTAACTATCAAAGAAATACCCATGAAATAAACTCCTTATAGAAAGAAAAATAATCAATCAGCCCAAAATTTACGATTTGAATTATCTAATGATTTTAATGACAGCGGATATGACTTTTTTACATTATTTACAATTTCTTCAAAAGCTTTGATACCACCGTTTTCTTGAATTTTATAAAGCATTAAGCCTATGGCTTCTTCTTCAGTTTTACATGTTGCACAAATTCTGAATCCAGTTGTTATCTCTGATATACTAAAATAATCATCAGGTGATGATTTCTTATGAATAAAACATTGTAAAGTTGGGAAATCAGGTAAGGTAATTTTTCTGCCAGATACAGCAATAATTATATTAAAATCTTCTTCTTGATCGCTAATCATATTCATTTATTCACATCTTCAATTCTTTTTAAATAGCATCTTCCTTTTGAATCGTTGATTGTGATACGGTCATCTTCAAGAAACATGACGATTCCCGCAATTCCATCGCCAACAGATAAGTTCCAAATGCCTAAATGTTTTTCGCCAATGTAAATCTTAAATACAAATCCTGTTTGGGCTAAAACATGTAAAGTCTTGTAGTTTGCCGCATGTTGCTTCTGTATGATTATACCGGCGATTCCGATTAAGTCAAATTTGTTTAGCTTTTTTAGAGACGGGTCAGTGGTTTCATCTTTTAATTCTTCAAATTTATTTATGTATTTATCAAACAATGACTTAGGGTTTAAAATTAAACCCAAGGCTTCCTGTTCGTCGGCTAAAGATGGCGCATTGTGAACTTCGGCCTTAGCTTTTGATTTCTTTAACTCTTTAAATAGTGTCAGCTTCTCACGGCGACCACTACATGTTGAGTTTTCAAATGATAAATCATCTAAAGCGCCAGCACGAAGTAGACAAGCAAATGTTTTAACGTCACAAACTTTAATTAGGCTATTTAGATTTAGAAAACCATCTTTTGGCTTGTTTTCAAGAATCTTATTTAAACCCTTTTCGCCTAACCCTTTAACACCACAAAGTCCAAATCGAATTGGATAAACATAGTAATTGCCATGTTGAGTTTTGTCTAAATTAAATTCAACATGGCTATGATTTATGTGCGGCGATAAAATTTCAATTCCACCAGCTTGCGCTTCTCGAATCAAATCAACAAACCGTTCCCTGTCTTGCTGGCTGCACTCTTCAGTTAGATTTGCCGTGTAAAATTCAGAGGCGTAATGATACTTTAAATAGGCACAAGTATATCCCAAATATGAATATGGAATAGCGTGACAAATCGAAAATCCATACCCAGAAAACTTTTCAACCAAATTCCAGACGTATTCTGCTGTTGATTGATTTGATTTTTTTATGGCATTTTCTACAAATTTAGTCCGATATGCTTCAAACTCTTCACCAGATTTGTGCTTCATCGCTTTACGCAAAGCATCTGCTTCAGGATAAGTAAAGTTTGCAAATTGGATACAAACTTCCATCACTTGTTCTTGAAAAGGCATTAGGCCATAGGTAGGAGCACTAATCTTATCGACAATAGGATGAATCTTTTTAGGTTGTTGCAATCCTTGGCGGCAAGCGATGTAGTCTTGATCGACACCGGCATCTAAAATGGCTGGCCGATTTAGAGCATTGATTACAGCTAAATCATAAATAGATTTAGGTTTGATTTGACGACATAGGTGTTTGGCGTTATTTGAAGAAAACTGGAAAATGCCTGTTGTTCTGTCATTCCAGAAGATATTTCGATAGACTGCTTCTTCTTGAGGGAGATCGTAGATATCAATCATTTTTCTGATACTGCAATAAATCTGTTGTCTAAAATTTTAGATAGAATTGGTTTTACTTCTTCTTCCCAATTTAATTTGCCAAGCCCACATCCAACATGAGGAAGCAATATAGTTCTAAATTTTTCCCAATTCATTGCATCTACTAATTCTTCTGCACTTTCTGTAATTAGACCAATATTAGATGGGTCTTTCCAACTAGATTTAGTTTGAAAGGATAAAAGAACGCATCGTCTGTCAAAATGAGTAAATCTATGAATGATGCAGACTTTAAGATTTGGTTGTTCAAACATCTGTAACCCAAACGATTCTTTAATGTCTGGAAATCTATCTGCTGCTTGTCTGGCCAAACCAGCACCCATGATTGCCCTACCACGTCCATCTACATTTCCATTTGTTGGAATGCAAATAGCATCGCACGGTATGTTCCAGATATTGCCAATTATTTCTTTCATGATTCAATCTCTTCTATTGTTTTGACAAGAAAGTCATAAGGGGTTTAGCACCATGAAATTATAAATGTTCCACTTTCATAATCAGACGACTTAAATAACTCGTGTGGCAAACCGAATCTAATATCTTTTGCCGTCTTGGGCGTAAATGAAATTTTATAAGCATCTAAAATTAATTGTTCATAAGTATGCTTATTCATTATTCCATTTAAAATAACGACTGTGCTACCGTTTGTTTTAGCTAGTTTGGTGATTTCTATATATATATTGTGTAGCGATAATTCGTTTGCTTTTAACGATATCTTCAATGCTTCTTGCGCAGTCATTTAATCAACTCCTAAAAGTTAATCATTCCTAAAATCTTCTTAATTATATCCAACGTATTTAATCTTAAAATATCTACTTTTAAAAGATTTATTTCTTCAATTGCATACATATCCCATTCGCAAACTTTTGTTTCTGAAGTTGCAACATAGCCAACAGGTATCCAATCTTGAGTTTTTGTAGGTGTAATGAGAATACCAGCAGCATGGACAGATGGGTGTTTAGGTGTTCCCTCAAGTCGTCTTGCTATTCTTTCTACTTCTGGGTGGGCATCAAAATAACTTTGAATTATCGTCTTTTCTTTTGATTCTTTTATTTCATCTAGTTCTTTAAATGAGCGAGCTTTGAATGGAATTTTTTCTGTTGCTGAATTTGTTTCGGCAAAATCAATTCCAAACACACGAGCTACATCTTTAACTGCTCCTCTTAATTGAAGAGTGTTAGAAGTTGAAATGTTGCAAACTTTATCTTTTCCATATTTTTGTTTTATATAAGCAACAATTTCTGGAACTTTTACAGCTTCAAAATCTAAATCTGCATCTGGTGGACTAACTCTTTGTCCTGGTTTTAGGAATCGCTCAAATGGGAGATTATAAGTAATTGGATCAAGTGTGACACAACCAAGACAATAAAATACAAGGGAACCAGACATGCTGCCACGACCACAACCGATGAGGGTGTCAATTTGCCTAGCATAGTTAATGATGTCCCACACAATAAGAAAGTAATCAGTAAAGCCGCTCTCTTTAATTGCTTTTAACTCGCTAAATAATCTAGCTTTGTATTTTTCATTTTGTTCTTCAAGACTTTGTTTATCTAATCCTTTTTCTTTAAATCCTTTCCAAGCAAGAGCGCATAGAAATTTAAACGTATCGCCTTCAAATTTATCAGTTGTAAATTTAGGGTAGGTGTCTTTTGTTTTATATGGGCGATATGATTCTACTGACTCAGCTATAGCTACTGTATTGGCCATTGCAGATTTTATTTGATCTGGTGATATGTATCTAAATGGTTGATTGTAATATGTATCCCAAATTTCTTGCTCCGATTTCATCCAAATTTGATCCGTTCCATAACAATAGCCTTCACCATCAGCTAACGTCTTACTTCTAGCCGAACGAATCAAGATGTCATGAACTTTAGCTTCTTCAGCATTAAGATAATGGCAATCAGTTGTAAGCACTAAGGGAACATTGAATTTTTGAGATAAACTCAGCATCATTTGATTTGCATAATGCTGATTTACCATGTCAAGTAATTGAATCTCAAGAAAAAATCTATCTGTTCCAAATATTTCCAATAGCTTTCTAAAATAATAAATAGCCCATTGCATCCCCCTACCGCACCTAGTAGTTTCTTGTTCTGGATCTGCTTTACACAATTCCCAAGATAAAACACCACCAACACAAGCAGTTGTGCAGATAATTCCTTGGTTAAATCGTTTCAATAAATCCAAGTCAATTCTTGGATTACGATAGAACCCGTCTATTGCTGCAATAGCACTTAATTCTTTTAGATTATTCCAACCGACTTCATTTTGGGCTAGCAGCAAAATGTGTTTATTTTTCTCATCTGGATTTCTTTGTGTATGATCATCAACAATATAGGCTTCAATTCCCAAGATGGGCTTAATATTTCGCTTGCTACATTCTTTCCAAAAATCATAACTACTTCTTAGACTTCCATGCTCAGATACTGCAAGAGCAGTTGCATTTAATTGCTTCGCTTTTTCAACTAGCTTGTCTATTGGGTTGATAGAATCATTAAGCGAATAATGAGAATGGACGTGGAGGTGAGTAAAGCTCATAATTAATCTTTATACAGCTCATAAACAATAAGGCTTGCAATGACAATGCATATTCCATAAGTCAATATTTCTAGATATAGATTATGATTGCCTAATAGATAATAAGAAACAACTGTTGGGTTCATAACTTAATTATATGAATCATAAATCCAATAGAAGAAACAATCAAAGCAATTCCAGCGCATATCAAAAAGCAACTAATTCCTTCTGATACGTCTTTCCAATTTGTATGGTTAGTATTGTTATTTTTTTCCGTTGAACTTTCTTTTTACTTTGCCAACAAATATTAAATCATCCCATTTGCCTATTGGTCTTTCGTTTATATCCGTTATTTCAGTTACATTTACTTGTTCTTTCCCATTTATTAATTCATAAAGTATAACGCCGTAGTGTAAACTTGCTTTAATAGAGAAATATCCATCAGCAATAGTTTTATTTTCTTCCATGTTTTTCTTTTTCAGCTTTATAGTGACAACTCCCACGGATTTATCTGTGGGAGTTGTCACCAGCAATCAATGTGTCTTCGTCAAGTTGCCTATTTATTCTTTCTCTGCTTGTTTTTCACAATTAGTACATGTATCGCTATGCACTATTAGTGGGTGGTTACTTGTATAAAAATAAACGTAAGTGCAGCCATCTGCTCCAATTACTACTTTACTGACCGTATTATTGTCTTTAAATGTTTTACTCTCCTGCTTAACGCTTAGACTATAAACAATTGCACAAAAAACTAATACACAAGCAAATACCATTGCACCAACAGCTATTTTGTAATGCATTATTCCCACCATTCCTTTCCTTCGTCGTTTAGAAGTTCATTAGCCAACAAAGTTTCATCGTTCAACTGTTTATTAATTCGTTGCCATTTGTTCATTCTTTTTACAAATTCCCTTATCCTCTCTTTAGCTTCTATTGACTTCGGGATATTATTGTTAATTGGATATAGTTTTCTAATTTCAGAGAGGGTATACATTTTATTAGCCACATTAATTATAATCCAATTGAATGGTTATTGATGTTATAGGCACATCTAAAGAATTGTTTGGCTCTTCAATTATCTTAATATCATGAAGCCAAGCTGCACAATTCTTTACTTTCAATAATTGTTTGACCTTCTTATTGAAATCGTCTTGTCTTGGCACGTAGCCTATTTTAAATAATTTAGGATTGCTTGTGCCAAGTCTTAGTTCTGCTAGCACCAAAACAGCATTAGAGTCGTATTTGTTTTCTGGTTCTAGTCTTAATATGATTTTAGGAGTTTGTTTTTTTTGATGTAGAATTAGAATTAGTCTATAGATATCGGGTTGAACAAATGTTGTGCCAGATACTTTAAACCTAAGAATTCCCTGACTATCTAATTGTTCAATCTTTCTTTTGTGAACCTGTATCACGACTAATGTATTTATAATAAGTAGACATGCCGAACAAGATAATTAAGATATCGCTTGGGATTGTAAACAAATAGAGCCACGATGATACTTGATCTGGATTAAATACAATGCCTTTAAAAAAGGCTAGAATTAAGGTTAGCATTTATTATTTTTCAATTTCTGATTTATATTTAACTATCTTCTTCTACAGTTTGTTCTTGTTTAGCAGATTCTATTTCCATTGCTGTTGGTCTTTTGCCAGTATCAAATCTCATTGTCGAAAAATCCTTATGAATCCAAAATCGTTTCGTTGCATCCACTTCACGTCCTTTCAAAAAACTAAGTTCTTCATATCCCATTTGGCCTAATACATTATTAGGTGCAGTTGTAGTTAACAGATAGTCTAAATTCTGTTTTATATAGCGTGCAAACGCAGCATCACCATCTTCAGATTGTTGAATTGCAGTTAAAATCGGGATATCACATAAGCGGGCTACCCTTTTCAATTCAAGACTAATTAAAGTTTGTAGCTTCCAGTCATACATACCGCCAATGCTCATGTTTGTGCTCATGATGTTCATGTAATCAATTAACACTAGATCTATTTTAAATTTTGGTTCATACTCCCTTATTAAAGATTGAATGATTGCTGGGGTTACATTGTCTGGAATATCTATAATCTCAATACGTCCTAATTGCGATTTGCGTAATGATATTTCACTAGCCCATTTTTTAATTCCATCTGAATCAATTGTTGCCAATCTAAATTGTTCATGATTTATTTGAGTAAAGGCAGAATCAATCCTATATTGGATATGTGATTTAGAAGATTCGATTGTAAAGAAGAGCACATTGTAGCCACGTAGGGCGGCATTTAGGGCAGCATTGCACAAGTAAGCTGTTTTCCCGTGTCCTGGTTTGAGCGTTACTGCCATTAGTTCTTGTTTTTTTAACCCACCTATAAATTCATCTAACTCTTTGATTGGGATAGGCACACCACGATTGATCCGTGGGTTTTTTTTGCGCTGAATAATATCGTCAATTCGCTGATTAAGATCGGTTGCCCATTCTCCAGACGTAATTGAAGCTGTTTCTAATAAGATTTCTGAATGTGCTTGACTTATTGTGTTAATTGCCTTATCTAAATCTGCTCCATTGGTAGCTTCGTGAGTTACATTTGCACAAGCTTGAATTAAGATGCGCCAGCGATAAAGATATTTGATTTTGTCTGCAAGAATTAAAGTTTCAGCTTTATCAATTTGATTAAAATGTTGATAAATTTGCTTTACAATTTCAAAAACTAGCCGTTCGTTTTTTGGCTTATTGTTTTTTATCAACTGGATAACAACTCCAGTATTTAATGTCACTAACGGATTTGCATCGTAAAATTGACAGACAAGATGATAAATCAGGCACACTTTGTCTGAGCTAAACATCTTTTCTGTCAATTTTCTTTTTATATTTGTGTAAAGTTCTGGGTATTTAAGCAAGCCTGCCATCAGGCGTTTTTCTACGCCAATATCGGAAAGCCCATTCATAAATAATACCTTCCACTTAGATTGACTAGAAGCTGAAGCACTGTCGCACGGAACCTAGCATTATCGCACATCTTCAGGATGGTTCAACAGGCTCCTCATAGCCCATTTGTTTTGTCTTTATCTATTTCTTTCATTTTGTCTTGGAATTTTTTTGCAAATTCATAATTTGTAATCACAAGCGTATTTTCAAGCATGTCGTAATTAGCTCCGTAACTTTTATCTTCATTTGTCCACAGTTTGTTCGTAAATGATATTTCCAAGACACGTCCCCATTTCTTATTGCTGTTCAATTTAAGGATAATTTGAATCTCTTCATCAGCGATTTCTTGTGGTTGTCCCAAATCATCTTTAGTTGTTTTGCGATAGGTGATACAAGCAACCTTTTTATCTGCTCCAAATCCCACCATGATGTAAAAACCACTTTTTATAAATACATACATTCCATGGGTATTTTCTTGAATTATGGGTTCACCATATCTGGCTTTGCACTGCTCAAGTGTTTCGCCAATGCGAGCGAAGGCAACACCAGGCAGACAAACAAATAAGATTGAGATAAATAGTTTATTCATTTTCTTTCCCAAACTTTTTAAATAAATCTCTTAGATCTTGAAAAGTTTCTGACATATTGTCGGTATGTAAAACAAAACTTTTAGCTTTACCTTTTTCTGTTGGCACTGAAAATAGCTCGTCATGCTTAAAAACGCAATCAACAATGCTTGCTAGCTGAATTGAAGTTAATTCTTTATTCATTTGCATATCTTTAATCCTTTGCAAAACAATGTTCCTGCCGGTGCATTTATTACATCTTTAACAGTGAATTTCTTATATTCTTTTAGAGATTTAAAAAGCCTTTGTTTGCTATTGACAGACGGTAAATAATCTATTTTTATTATTCTATCAGTTACAGCTTTTTTGATTTCTAGGTTCACCACGGCATCCACAGAATAATGGTCCATTCTAAATCTTGCAGCGCATTCTTCTGTGAGAAATGCAAGACACCATCTATCTTGCTTTACACCTGGCCTATATTCTAAAACCCATTTGCTACCTATTTTATAATGAGTAGGAGTTATCGCACTATACCATTTTTCACCTATCACTCTAACAACTTTCCAGACTATATGCTTTTTCATACTTGCACCCTTTTTCTAATCGTTTCAAGATTATCATTTACCATCATTTTGCCATTTTCAAATACAGTAACTAAATGATCTGTTGCATCTGTGTATTTTGGATCACATGCATTTACAGTGAGTGAGTGGATGAGCGAGAAAGCCCACGGATTTATCCGTGGGAGTTGTCACGTTCAGTTAATATCTTAGCGATATATTCTTCTGCGTTCATTTGTTTATTTTTATTTATAAATTATATTTTGCTTTTAATTTTTTAAATTCAGTAATTTCTTTTCGTTTTTGTAATCCTAATGCTTGTTGCTTTCTTTGATTTGCAACTTCTTGTGCTACTTTATTTACATCAATGGATATTACATAATCAGCTTGAACAATGAAGATTTCTTTCAAAGCTGATTCACCCTCAAGAGACGAAGCTTCATCATGACCGTATGGATAAATTATTTTCTCAACAGCGTCTTCAGCAGATTTAGCTTCAATAAAATTAAAATTCATTCCACAGCCGATTGTATAATCGCAGCCTTCACCATGCTGTTTCTTACATACTAAAAACTTCATAAGATTTATTTTATCTTTCTGTTTTAGTTATTTATTTATTTAAAAAGGTAAATCGTCTTTTGAAACTGGCAATTCTAAGTTTGTTTGATTTAAATTTATTTTAATTCTGTTATTTTTAACCGTTCTTTTAAATCTTTTATGTCAATATTTGTTACCAATGAAGTTGCCATCAATAATGATTTCTTTCCGTGTTTTTGATACCAATGAACTGCTTTATGACATTCATCACATAGCCACATTAGTTCTTCAGGGACTTCATTTTTTAAATGCTTATATGTTAAATGATGTAAGTTTAAGTTACTTTTCGATCCACATCCTTCACAAGCCGTGTCTTCATTTGATAATTCATTTCTTATGTTTGTCCATTTTGGTGAGCCAATATAGCGACTATATTCTTTTTTTTGTTTTTTAATTAATTGACGTTTAAGCTTTTTATATTCATGACTTTGTTTGAATTTTTTGTGATGTCTGTTCCTGTCTATTGGCCAAGCTTTCCTGTTGACTATGACCGACATATAGCCTCCTTTTTAAGCTTTAATTAAACTACCCCCTTGGGAAGGGAACTGCTTCAATTACTACAGTTACCACCCTTAACTTTTTGATCTTATATACTCTAATATTCTTTATATCCTATATAGATCTTTGATATTGCTATTAAAGCTATATAGGCTATTAAGACTACTAAAACTATAAGATCTTCTCTTAAATCAAGAGTGGAGCCAGGCAATATGCTTGGCAATTGTTTAAACCAAAATAAACAATTGCCAAGCGGCTCAGACTCTCAAAGTAAAAGACTTATTTAATGTCCTGAAAACTCTCTTTACGGGGTTTAGCATATTGAAATCGTAAAGTGGGTATGACTGAGTTTTCGGATTGGACAAAGCTCTTAAATTAGCCTACAAGGCTTATTCCTATTTCTAGGAGCTTCACTAATTTGCATCTAGTTTTTTCTTGCTGGTATCTTGATGCTTGGAAGCTTTAGACATGAGAGCAAGGGTAGAACCAGCTTACACCTTTGTCACCTATAAGCATACCAAGGTTTTGCTAGAATGCAAAGAAAATTTGACGCAACGGCTTAAGCTGGTGGATTAGCAGGATTTTGTTCAATCTTAACTTCTTTACCTAAAAGGATATGCGTCAAGTAGTATAGCTTTTTATTTTTCCAATGAGACTTGTTTGAAAACACGATTTCTGATTTTACTATCTTGCGTTTCTTCAATTCTTCAAGAGCAGTAAGAATTGTTCCACGGGTTAAGCCAGTGGTTTCCATGAGATTGCTAACACTTAGCCCCCTTGCCTCTGGCGTGGTTTCTTGATAATGTTTTAAAAGAATCAATAGAACAACAATTTGACTTGTAGATAGCCACCCCAACCAATCAACTAAAATCTTTGGAACTGGAAATGTATCTTCGTGAAATCCAGGCATGGTTATTTCTCTGAAAACTTTCTAATTAAATTAGGAGTTGATTTGGGTTTCTTATCTATTGCTGCTTCAGGAAATCTTGACAAGACACAATCATCACAAATTGGCAAACCTAGCCTTACGCTTGGCCAATCTAAATGTGATCTGCCAATCCAGCTTTTTGTTTTGCGCGTGCTGTTTGCATCAAATCTTTTGCCACAAACAGCACATTTATATCTAATTGATATTGGCGCTGTAAGCATAATTATAGTTATAAGTATAACTGGTTATTTAGTGTTTATTGAAATTAATTAATTTAGCAGCTTCAACAGCTTGTTCGGCACGTTGTTGCCATGCGCCATTTTGTTCTGGGCACAGGGCGTCATGAATCTTATCCATTTGTTCTAATAGCCAATTGAAATTGGTGCGGAATTGTTCGGCTATTTGCTTATCGTCGGTTGGAGCGGGGTAGGCAACTATTTTTTCAAATTCAATGTTTGCATTTAAAATACGTTCTTCTTTTACAAGTTCATTCATTTGATGTTTTATTTCTTTTCCGGGCTGAAAGTCCATCACCCATTGTGTGAATTGTTCTGAGGTCATGTTTCTTTCACTAATTGTGGATGTGAATTAACTGCTGCTTTCGCCGCTACTTTGATTTCTTCTCTTGCTTTAATGATATTGGCAAGCAATATCCTTACATTTTCATGATCTTTTTCTAAGATTTTCATTGCCAGCGTCTTTTCAAATGCCCATTCTAATCCTTTAATAGAAACAGGGTAGTAGCCAACAGCATACCATCTTTCTTGTGGTATATCTGATTTTGATAGCTGATGATTTGGATCGCTGAATGTTCTCTTTTGTAGGGCAATATTTAAAGTATCATTTCTAATAATACGGTATCCGCCATTAAATGATAATATAATTGGTTTTCCGTCTTCAGTTGGCATTTGTTATATATTAAATAAAAAAGAAGAGAGACATGGCTTTAATTATACCACATCTCTCTTCTTCGTGCTTCGCTTCCTACTATCTGTGATTATGCAATTGTTCCTGCGGTTGCCTTTTCGATTTCAGCAACCACAGAGTCATCAAGTTTCTGCTCACCTTCAGACGTTAGTTCGGCAGTATCAGCAGCGGGCGCATCACCATCTTCCTTGGGCTTGTTCTTGCTGCCCTTGGGGCGACCACGCCGACCAGTAGAAGCAGCTACCGTAGCAGCAGCATCTTCAGCAGCAGGCTTAGCTGCAACAGTAACTCCAGGCTTGCGACCACGCTTTTTAGCTTCCACTGGTGCTGCGCCATTTTGAACTGACAAAATCAAGGCACAAAGGTCATTGGTATTAACAGTGACAGTAACTTTGCCGTCCATAAACGCTTCGCCAACAGATTCCCGCAAACGATTTACCATAGTCTCGAACATGATACAAACTCCTATTAGTTTCAATCTACGCCCCGCACGGGGGGCGACTCAAATACTCCCGTTTGGCAACACGCACAAACGGTTTCAATCCACGCCTCACAGGAGGCGGCTTCATTTTAACTTCCATTTTGTCATGACGGATAAAGAATATATCTAATTGACGATTTTGCAAGTTATTTTAAGCCAAATCTAAAAATTCTTGGCAAGCGTTTCTTAGATTATTTGGTAACTTGTTACACGATAATATGTTATCATTAGATAATGATGGAACTCTATTCTTAGGAAATCTTTTCCCTTTGATAAAATCTGTGCATGTTGGACAAAATCTTTTAACTCTTGTAGTCTTGTGTAGTTTATTGCAACCTAAACATCGTTGTTCTTTTTTTGCTAGATTAAGGTCACGAATTGTCATTGTGTGGAAAGATAAACTGTTTTAGCCCTGCTGTTTGTGTCGGTATGGTTTCAAGAGCTTCAATTATGTTTCTAAAAATATTTATTTTAGAATTCAATACGTTTCTTACTCGCTGTTCAATTGTTCCTTCTGTAAATAGGTTGTAAATGAAAACCGGGTTAACTTGGCCCAAACGAAATACACGGCCTACTCTCTGTTTCGCTTTGGCAGGGTTCCATGGAAGCTCAAAATTGATTAAGCATGAACAAAATTGTAAATTAACTCCTTCTTTTAAGCAATCTGTTGCGATTAATATGCGAAACTGTTTGTCTCTGAATTGATCAATTAAAGTTTGTCTTTGTAGGGTAGTGTTATCTCCGCAAATAATTTGAGAATTAGGAATAATGGCTTTTATTAATTTGGCCATCCTAACCCATTCTGTAAAAATTAAAACTTGTTGTTCTGTATTGCTTACGAAGTCTTGAAGAAAAGCTAATTTTGACGATTCGTCACATTCTGAACTTACCAATGCGGCTGAATCACAAGCTTCACGCAGAATGACTACAGTTTTTAGTAATTCTTGTGGGCCAAATTGTTCTGCGAATTCTTGTGCTTTGGTATAGATTTCATTATAAATTTGTTTCTGTTTTGGAAACAATTCAAGCAGAACATTTTCGTAAGTGATTGGTGGCAATAAATGTTTAACTTCAGAAACAGAGCGGCGAATCAAGACGTATTTAAGCTTTTCTTTAAGTAAATCAATTTTACGATATTCTATTACTTGATTATATAATCCGCCTCTTACAATATGGGTACGTTCAAAATCTTTTTTATTGCCCAAGATATCTATGTCTACTTTTTTACAGACATTGAAAATATCTTGTGGTTTATTCTCTATAACTGTGGCCGACGCACCAATAAAATATTTGCATTGTAATTTGTTAAAGCATCTAGTCGTTTGATTACTAGATTTTATAAATGCGCACTCATCGGCTGCAATAATTCCCCATTCTTTGCTGGTGAATAGTAAATTATCAATTCTCAAAATATGGTAATTTATAATAAATATTTCATCTGGATATTGTGTTAGGTAATATGCTCGCCTATCTGCATATTTTAATTGTTTAATTGACAGACATTCTTCTTTTTTATAGCAGCCAGCACAGAGCTTATGCTTTTTTTCAAAAGAGTGTCCATCGTATAGTGGGCATCGCACTTCTTTATTAGATTCATCAATAACAATTGGCTTTAAATCAGTAAACTTATGAGCTTCTGATTGCCATTGCAGCTTCAATGAAGCTGGACAAATAATTAGTCCATTAGTTATCTGTCCAATTGATTTAAGATATTGGAGAACAGTTAAAATCTGGACCGTCTTTCCGCTTCCAAGGAAATCAGCCAGAATAGATTTTTTACGCTGTAACAGCCATACTACGCCCACTTTTTGCCACGGATATAGCGTGCCTTTAAAACAGCTTTCTACTTCTGGTGGAAGAATTAAATCTTTTTGCTTTTTTAATTCTAAAATTGGTTGTTCAGATAATCGCCATTGCCTGTATTCTTCGACAACTTGTTTTTCTATGTAGAACTGGATATTTTGTCGTTTACATATCTTTACCAATTCGTCAACATGCCTAATTGGAACGACAAATAAATTTTTTTTGTTATAGAAAACACTTACATTAAGGCATAATCTTTGTTCTTGAACTGTGGCTTGTTTAAAATCTAGGTAGGCATATTGTGGCTTATGACTTCTGATTATAAGCATTTAATATTCTTTAACTACTGGTGTACCAAGTTTATCGCTAAGTTTTTCTATTGGCCTATTATCAAATAAGCCAAGTTTTTCCATTCGTTTAATTGCAACTTTAATCGGCACGTATAAATCAATACCAGGTGCAGCTTCTATAATAGACATAGAGCGGTAGAAATAAATGACACATGAACACATCCATTTTCCTAAGCTAATTTCTATTTTTAAATCAATTAATTTTACATCTTTACATGATTGTAGCTTTTGAATTAAGGTGTTGATTTTTGTTGTTTTATGTTTCATATTAAGTCCATCCCATTTTCTTGTGCGAATTCTCGTAAAGTTCGTTTTCCACTATATTCGGTATAAAAGCCAAATGAATCATTACCATTACAATGTTGTTGTGCATTTAATAAATCAACATGTCCTTGGTTGCAATTACAGTAGGTGTCTTTTATTTGTTGCCAATCTTTTTTATTATTAACAAATCTAAAAGCAAAATCACCTTCAAACCAAAATCTTTTCCATTGTGTTTTCATTTCGTTTTCCTTGTCTAATTCTATTTGTGTCATGGTTTCATCTTTTTTATTTCTTGCGGTGTTAAAGTAATTCTATTTTCAAATTCTCTATTAAATTCTTCTTTAGTTAAATCATCTGGATCTTTCCCTTCTGGTAAAATTATGATGTCAATTGGCAACAAATCATAAGCTCGTTTAAGGATTTGTCTTGTTCCTTTTAGGCCAGCTTGATCGTTATCTAAACAAAGCGTGAGCGACGTATAGCGAGATGCCATATTCACTAGCTGTTCTTCAGAGCATAAGCAGTGTAGCGGCGATATGACCTGATAGCCCCATGATACCAGCCTAAACAAATCAAATGGCCCTTCTACTACAATAGGCGAATCTTGTTCTAAATGCTCACCAAGAAAATGTGCTCCAATCCCATTTGGGCATTCTTCTTTTGATGGAAATAAAGTTTTCTTTGGATGATCGTCTATTGCCCTGTTGGTAAAATAGACAATATCTTTATTGCTATCCAAGATAGGACAAATAATTCTATTACGATAATACCCGGAATTGCAATAATACAATTGAAAAGCTTCGATAATTCTTTTTGTATCTTCAATATTAAATCCATAAGTTCTGCCTCTGAAGAAATAATTTAGCATCGGTTCATTGCAGCTTGCTTTAGGCGGCAGCATTATTTCTTTATTGCTTGTTTGTCCATTGTCTTCAGTAGGTGAAAAATCAATAGCTTTAATTTCTTCTAAAATTAATTCTGGTGTAATCGGATTTGCTTCACCAATTATTTCTTTTGCTTTAGCTCTATTTATTCGCAATATAATGGCGACAAATAAATCTAGCGATTGTCCTGCTAGCCCACATCCTTTACAGTTAAATTTATAAGTTTTTAAATTAATTGCAAATGATGGGTGGCGATCTTCATGTTTATGAAATGGGCAAGATGTTCTTAATTCATCTTCAACTGTCTTG
>ERZ1292632.1073-Hain-H43-01um-R2-1073-length-28445-cov-5_pt1 | contig 28445 bp, 30 predicted proteins | sample MGYA00564407_ERZ1292632 | MGnify/ENA primary metagenome ERZ1292632 (study PRJEB36523, sample SAMEA6512637) | groundwater metagenome | collected 2019-01-08 | study: AquaDiva: Metagenomics assemblies of 32 groundwater samples | reverse complement strand
GCTCATGAGAACAGGGGCGAGACTTTGTATATATGGAGGATGTCGTGAGCGGTTATCGTCCGATCATTGACAGGTACGAAAGTGTAATAGGAAACGCATTTAATCTGGGCACGGCACGAGATACCAGCATCTTGAAAATAGCGCAAGTGATTGCTCAACTCGGAAATGTCGAGATAAAGCATATCGAAGCCCGCCCAGGCGAAGTGAAGAGCTTCGCTCTTGATTCGGCAAAAGCGAATGACATGCTCGGCTGGATGCCGGGAGTGCCCATAGAGATCGGATTGGAGCGAACGTGGAAGATTGCTGAGTCGATGAAAGGATTCTAAGTACGATATGAAGTCCATTTGCCTTATTTATCCTCCGCAGCCAGGACTCAGGGAACCCACAGCATATGCACCGCTTGGCTTGTTATACATAGCGGCAGCATTAGAGAAGCAGAATATCCCGGTTCGAGTAGTGAATCTCGCAGGAGAGCCGGAAGAGATTCCCGAAGCAGATTTTTATGGTATATCTGTCTTGTCGGCAAATGTCCCGGAAGTCAAGCATTTATGTAACCTGCTACGAATTCAGTATCCGAAGAGTAAGATAATTCTCGGCGGGCCTCATTGTACAGCGATGCGAGATCAGATCTTCAGTCAATGTCAGTGCGATTATGTGATAGATGGTGAGGGTGAGGAGGTGCTCCCGCGGCTCGTCAAAGGCACGATTCTTTATAAATACGGCGTGATTACAGCCCCGAGGCTCTATGATCTCGATAAGTTGGCATTTCCTGCTCGTCATATGTTGGATTTTGAACAGGTCTTCAATCGGACTGGCGTATTGATACGGGGAGCCGATATAACTACGACTATCATCACATCAAGGGGATGCCCTTATCATTGTGCGTTCTGTTGCAAGATAAGAACAAACGACGGAGTGAGATACCGATCTCCACAGAATATCATTGAAGAGCTTGATGAAATTCATAACCGATTCGAATGTCGTAGATTTAGGATCGTGGATGATGCGTTTACCGTAGACCGTCCAAGGGTGATCGAGATATGCGATTTACTCAAGCAGAGAGATTATGCTTTTTGCTGTATTCTAAGGGCGGATACCATACAGGATGAGCATATTCTGTGGCAGATGAAGGAAGCAGGTATTGCAGAAGTCAGCATAGGTGTAGAAAGTGCCGATCCGATACTTCTTAGTCTAATGAACAAACGAGAAACTATCGACGAAATAGAAACAGCTATCAGATTATGCAATAAAGTAGGAATACAAGTAAAGGCGTTCCTTATCGAAGGACTCCCTGGCGAAACTCCCGAGAGTATTCTTCTTACCAAAGCTTTCATGCAACGTTGTAGACCTGATAGCTATACTCTTGCGAGGTTTACTCCTCTACCAGGAAGTCATATCTGGAATTTTCCGGAGAAATTCGGGATGAACTGTGGAATGATATCTGATTGGTTTTATCCTGATGATAATAAGAGCGAATTCCGAAAATGGCTTGAACGTGGTGATTGGCGATGAAGATTCTCTATGTCACCAGTAATACAAGAGTCGGTGGTGCAGAGAATTTCTTGCTCCGCTTGGCAAAGGGGATTAAAGAGCATTTTGATGTGACTTGTGTAGTTACCAATGAGGAAGGTGGATTACAAGAAGCATATCAACAGCTTTTCAAAGACAATCTCTACTCATTGAATGGGGATATATCTCGGATGGAAGCCCTGATTGACGATGCTGACATTGTGCATCTTATCATGGGATCATATGGCTATAGTAGAACATTAGCTCTAAATTACGGTGGCAAGAAACCTATTGTTCAAAATGCCATACAAAATGTCACTGAGAATGTTGGCCTGCAAGTTATGTTGGATGAAACAGGACGTGGGCTATCAGCTATTATCAGCGAATGCGAAGATTATTTGAAATGGCTTCCGGTTCCTGGACAAGTCCCGCATATAAAGAAACAGATAATGAATGGCATTGATACAACTTTCTGGACTCCGACCGATAGAGTTCCCGAAATAGGAACAGTCTGTTGGATAGGGCGACTTACGCCGATGAAGGGTGCTGATGTTTTACGTGAGATCATCCTTCAGATGCCCGAAGTCCGTTTCAACGTTGTAGCAAATGAACCTCTTGATATCGAAGGGGTCTTGCATAAAGAATTTCTTGATCTTCAGGGTTCAGTCGCAAATCTTTCTTACTCCTGGTCGTTGATGCCAGATGAATTGAAAGAGGTATATCGTTCTTCTTCTATCTATCTGCATACGTCATTGACAGAATCGATGCCGGGAACGTTATTGGAGGCAATGGCCTGCGGATGTATTCCCGTTTGCGGATTGACTCCTGGCGGTATGCGGGAAATACTTCCAAGGAATGATTTATGGTGCGACATCAAAGATGTTATAAGTTACATCAATACAATACGATATGTAATGGATACGGCGAGATTCAATGAAATCAGGAGCTATAATGCCATTGCATGCATGAGGGAAGGGTTCTCTATTGAAAAAACAATTAGGGCATATCGGGATCTTTATATAACAATAGCCAGAGAGAGGAACATATGCGGGTAACGATAGCAATTCAGAACCTCAATGGTGGACGATGGCTTGCCGAATGTCTTGCGGCTGCTATTGCCGTGGCCCGATGCTCCTATGAACATGAGTTCAAAATCGTGCTCTTGGATGCTGGTAGTGGCGATAATTCCCTAGAAATAGCAAGTCATTTCCCAGAGGTTGAACTTGTTCAGCATCCGATGCTGAATCAAAGCTCCGCTATGAATCTTGTGGTAAAACGCATGGATTTCGATTGGTTCGGTTTCGTCAATTGCGACGATCATCTGATGCCGCAATACTTTCGGGAGCACGAAAAGATGATTATCCAGCATCCCGATGCCGATCTTCTACATTCATTATGCGTCTTCTGGATAGAGAAAGACAGAATTCTCCATCTTCCGGATACGAAGAGCTGGGAAGACGGCTTCCGGATAGGCCATAATCGAGTATCACAGCCGACGATTCTTATAAATCGGAAAGCCTTCGAGAAATATGGACCATTTGATGAAAGCGTGGACTTCGTGTATGACTTTGAATATGCAACGCGAATCTGGAAAGAAGGCGGTAAGATCGTCGTAACGCCCGAAGTGACGGCGTATTATCGAGCGAGAATAGACAATCTGTCTCACACGAATGGTGCAAAGTTTCATCCTGAATGGCAGAGAATCGGCAGAATGAACTGCGGAATGAGTAATCTCTAATGAGAGTCGCCTGTGCGTGGGATTTCCTGCAGGTTGATGATGACTATTATATCAATAAAGAAGATAGTTATCGCTCGGCAATAGAGAACATAGCAAAACAACATGAGGTTCATTGCTTCTGTCTATCGCAAGATTTAGACGCTATTCGTGGTCCACATAATCGTGTCTATTATCATCATGCCACTTCCGTTGAGAAGCTGATGCTCCAGATGGTGAATTACGATCCCTATTTGATCATTATGAGCGGATTCGGAATGCCTATTACAAAGGAAGTCTGTGCGAAGCTCCCCGAAGCCCGAAGACTTCTCATATTCGTTGGCGGTGCGATAAGAGTGCCTCAAGAGAATATGGATTGGATAATGATATCGTCCGAAGAAATGAAGCAGGGTATGGTCAAGCTCGGCTATCCTGCAGAGAAGATCATCGTCTGCTCCTACGGCGTAAATCCGGACTTATTTAAACCCGATGGCCGAGTGAAAATGTTTGATGTAATATATACAGCGGATTGGAGAGAGAACAAGCGGCAAGAGCTTCTTTTGAAAGCTATAGCCAGCTTAACAGGCGTCACTTGTCTCATAATCGGCGCTCAATCAGGCATGTACAATAAAGACTATTTCAAGAAAATGCTTCTCCTTGCCGAAAAACTAGACATATTGGATCGTCTCTATTGCGTGAATCGAGTCCCCGGTAAATGTCTTCCAATATGGTATCAGTCGAGCAAGATAGGGATTCATCTTGGTCTTCCTACAGAGGGAGGCGCTCGATCTCCATTGGAAGCCATGTCTTGCGAGTTGCCGGTAATCGTAACTGCTGACTGCATGAGCAATACCTCTCGAATAGAACATATGACTGAGGGCTTACATGTACCGCCAGAGCCCTCCAAGATAGCCGAAGCAATTAATCATTTGCTTTCAGATGGGAAGCTGCGGGAAAAGATGGGGGAAAATGCCCGGAAGAAAGTGATAGAAAAGTTTCATGAGAAGAAGATGGAGCAAGTATTCAGGGAATGCATGTCAGCGGAAAGAAGGACAAATAAAATGAAGAAGAAAAAAGTCTATCTTTTCGGCTTTTTTGGAGATGGATTTCTTACAGATGAGGCAATAAGAGAATCTACAGAATCATTAATCAGGAGGATAGACCCTGAAATCAAGATCGATTCAATCATTACGAGACAGATATTTTCAGATACCGTATGTTCGAGTAATGACGAGATCAAGAATGTTGTGGATATCCTGAATGCCGAATATGATCTTGTCATCTTTTGCGGCGGGACTTGGCTCGGCAAAATCAGAATTCAGTTTGCGAATACAGTGAATAAATGGCATAAGACATTGCGTATTCCCTACATACTTTATGGGTCGGGCTATCGGAATGAATCTGAATCACTCTCTTCTGAGGACAAAGAATTTCTGAGTCTTTTATTGGAGAATGCTCATAAAATAGGCATAAGAGGGAAAGACTCTTTTCAAAAGTTGCAAAATGAGGGGTTCGATGTCTCGAAGTTTCATGCAGTCGGAGATCCGACTTTTTCTTTTCAGAGTTCTGATATAGATGAACGAGAATGCAGTCGCGCTTTGAAGGGAGATTCTTTTCTCGGGATGAACAGCCGAATCATTCTGGAAGTGGAGCAACATCAAGCAAGTTGCCATAATGACTGGATTCGATGGGAATGGCTGGCTAAGACATATAATTATCTCTTCGAGAATGAAGGATTCCGAAGTTTCATCAACTTTCCGCTTACAGTGTCCAGCAAGAGTTATTATAGCGATCAGAAGGCGTTTCACGCGCTGAAGTTTCATCTCAGACCCGAGATTAGCCCGAGGGAATGCTATATCAATCTCTTACCTATGCTTCGAGGAATAGGCAAAGCCCGGTTCAATGTTGGTGAACGCTTGCATTTTCAATTGATGTCTCTTGTTCATGGAGTGCCATTTCTGCCGATTGAGTATGAATTCGAGAAGCTCTCTGATGCATTATCTATTCATCCAGCTTTCGATATCTTCCGAGAAAATATCATATCAATGAATGATGCGCTAACTCTCCCATATGGCGGCGATATGTATGATATATATCTGAAAGTGAAAGCCGCAAATGGGCAAGTAATCAGAGCTGCAGTGGACAATATCCGTGATGAGCAGGAAAAGTGGATACGGCAAGTGCTTGGGGAAGTAATGTAATGGGTCACAAGTTGACTATTTGCCTTCATGAAGATATAATAGTTACGGAAAACATAATAAGGGAGATGGCAAAATGAGGATATTCATTCATGGGCCACTATTCCAAGGAAAGCTCACCGAAGATTTGCTCAGGATATCTGTAGAGCAGCTAATCAAACAAGCTCTGCCGGATGCCCAAATATCCACAATCATAGACGTTCCAGAAGAATTGAGAACGCCAAAGGGCCTCCTCGGATGGCTGAATGCTAAGGTCACGCTCCTTCTACTCCTCGGTGGAGACCTACTTGGGCGATTGAATATCCCATTTCTGTCCGGTTCAGAATGGCTCAATAAGCGGAAGTTCGATATCGTGATTTTCGGGGCAGGCTATCGAAAAGAGGATAAGAAATTATCGGCCAATGAGAAAGACGCATTGACCGGGCTTCTGATAAATGCGAAGTCGCTCTCCGTCCGTGGGCAGAAGACTGCCGATATGCTCAAAAAGATGGGGGTTAAAGCTGAAGTAATCGGCGATCCCGTCTTTTCTTTCGAGCCGTCCGATCTATCGGGATTCATGGAGGATCTATTTTCGATACAGCGGCCAATGGTGGCAGTCAATTTGAGGCATCTCTCATCGGAGGATATGGGAGCTTTTAAAAAGAGTCTCTCTCATGACTTCATTGAAGATGTCTTCGCCGAACTCCTCAAAAATGACTTCGCCGAATATGGCAAGATCTTTCTGCCATTCACACTCCCGTCAAAGGGAAATGGGGATGCTGCGCTACATGGAACGCTTACGGCGAAATATGGCGGGGAGTTATCGCTGAAATATTGGAATCTGGACAAGATGGCTTCGTTTATCCGAGAAGTGGATTTCCTACTTTCCATGCGACTGCATCCCATCCTGCTTGCGTTGAAGTTCGGCACGCCCACATATCTGATAGACTATCAGTATGATAAGCTGGCGGATGCTCTTTCTGCCGGAGGACTCGATAAGGCAACGAAGAGTCTAAGTCTATTCAACGGGAATCAAATGGAGCAACCTTTCATGGGCATGGACGCTCTTCAATACGCCGAGAAGTACAAAGACAAGGCTCCGGCGATTCAACATGCGGTCGAGAAACTGGCCGAAACACAGCTTCAATATATGAAGAAAATCCTGAAAGGACGATAAAAATGGAACCCGCAGTTCTCATCGGCGCACCCATCAGGAATATGGAGAAGACGGTCCCCCTCTATCTGGAGGGCATTCTCGGCCTCGAATATCCGAAGAAACGCATAGCTTTGATGTGGATCCTCAACGACAGTGAAGACACTTCGGCGCAGCTTCTTCAGGAATTCAAAGAGAAGCATGAGAAGAAATACAAGCGGGTAGTTATCACTCAAATGGACTTCGGTGCTCCTCGGGATGAGAAGCTGGCGCAGGTTCGATACGCAGGCGAGAACCTCTGGGGAACCATCGACTCGATGGCTAGAGGTAAAAATGTGCTCAAAGACAATATTGAGCCGGATGAACAATATCTCTTCTATGTCGAGGGAGACGTGATCCTCAAGAAAGACTGTCTCAAGAAGCTCCTCGCTCATCAGAGGCCCATCGTAGGTGCTATGGTAAAGACCGGCGATATGCCGAATTGCTTCAATATCCTGCGTTTCGACTCAGCGTTGGACTGTTTCACCAGGGATTCACTAGATATTCCCGATGTACTCAGCCTAGTAGATTTCATCAGTGGGCCTGTACTCTTCCGGCGGGATATTCTTTCGGAGATAGCATTTGGCAAGATGGCCTCCGGTGAGGATGCTATGGCTATGCGCATGTGCGCCCAGAAAAATATCCCGGTATGGGTCGATCCTCAAATCACGATGGAACATCTCTATGCGATGAGGTAATTGAATGGCCATTGCAAGAGGATTATGTTCGGTTGCAGATGTCTCGAAATGGACAAGGCCAGGAGCTGTCTATAGCACTACCACGAATCCGACTCTTGTACAGGTTGAGAGTTTCATCGATGATGCTATAGACCAAATCTATGCCGAAATTGATGGCTATGGAATTATCGTGCCCATAACTGATGTAACGACCACGCGGCTTGTGAAGCAGATAAATACTATCCTGGCATCTATGTTTGTCATCATGACGCTTCATCAGACGGTGGAGCCAAACGCGACGCCATACACGAAGTATCTTCTTGATGAATACACTCGGCAGATGGATTTGATCAGGAGCAAGGCAATCTTGCCCGATGATGCCAAAGACGGCGATAGGCCAACTATCCCGGCAGCCCAGGCCGTATGGTCCAAACTGGCGGAAATATGGGATGCAGATACGGAGGATACCACGCTTAGAGGGCATTATTTCACGATGGACAAGGAGTTTTAGGGTGTTCCGATTCTCAGTTGATATTATAGGCAAAAGAGAAGTAGATAGGGCGCTTACGGCCATGCAAGCGACTCTCACCGATATCGTGCCTATCCTGAAGAAGATAGCTGATGATTTCTACGCGACAATGGAGGAAAGATTCGACCGAGAAGGATCCTACGAGGGTACGCCTAAATGGGAGCCACTTTCGGAGGGATATCGCAAGACAAAAGAGTTCTTCTTTCCGGGCAAGGGCATCCTCGAACGCACCGGCGCACTGAGAGAGTCAATTACACGTTCAAATGCGCCTGGATCGGTCTTTAAAATCGAGAATGGACAACTCCAGATAGGCTCAGATTTGACAGTGAACGGATTCAATCTCCTGAAACTACACTCGGAGGGTTATTATCGGCCTCCTATCAGGCCAAGATTCAAGAAAGCACTTGCTTTCTATATAGGAAGCAAGAAAGTCTTTGCGCAATATGTGAAAGGCGTCAATGTTCCTGCAAGACCCGTCGTGATGATAAGCGGGGCGCAGAAGGAGCGATGGAGGAGAATCATTCACGAAGAGCTATATAATCGGCTCAAACCCGCTTGGGAAGAAATTCAAGGGGCGCAAATCTAGATGGAAGAGAAACTCCTGATCGAACTCGAAACCATATTGAAGGCTCATCTCAATACCTATATCGCCTTCATGGAAACTGTTCGCGCCCCTACTATTGACTTAGGAAATGTTTTAGATCATAATATTAAGGTAGGAGAAGAGGTCCTGGTCGATGAGTTTCCTACAGTAAAGCTATATTTCCCGGCAGATACGAAAAGGACGGATCAGCTTGTTCATAATCTAAACGACGAAATCGAACATACATACAGAGCATACGTCGATGTGTTCATCCAGGATGATAGCCCACGGAACACGATTTTGCGGCTTATGCGATATAAGGAGGCGTTAAGAGAGGTCTTGAAGCAATATTCAACTCTCAGCAGTATTGCAATCGGGTCCATCATTACGGGCACCTATAACACGAATCTCTTTCGTCGAGGAACCAATCTTCATCAAGGTGCCCGTATTGAGGTTGATATATTGGCATTCGACACGGATCAGACCGTGAAAGTCGAGTAAAAATCCTGTAAAGGAGGAATGATACAATGTCCGTAGTGACACTACAACAGAAGACCATGATAGGATCCGGAAATGGGTATTTCCAGGTCGGAACCACGGCCCTGAATCTCGAAGAGGTAGGCTCTCTTGAGGGCAACACTGTCGAGACGGTCACCAGGGAGGAGTTGATCTTCGAGGATGGTGAACCGAAGCTCGATATCGACAAGCGAATCATCCGAGAGAAGTGTCAGATTGCCTGCGCGCTGAAGGAAAAGCGACTCAGGGATGTGGCCAATCAACTCGGGCTCCCCTCTACCGATGTCACGTCCGTAATATCCTCGGACCGGGTTGTGGCCGATGAGCAGCACAAGCTCTATGATGAGACGTGGGTGCATCTCTATGGCGTGGCGATCAAGACCTCGCCTACCCCATTGGTGCTGGATGACGGCGGAGCAACGATCGTAACCTATGTTCTCAATACGGATTATAAGCTCGATACCACGAATGGCCTCATCCGCAGGATGTCAAGCGGGGCAATTACGAATGGCCAAACCGTATATGCGACCTATACATGGACCAGGCCCGCTATGCGGAAGCTCGTCTTCGGCGGTAGAGCATCCACGCTCACCGACAGGTATCTCCGCTTCGTCTATACGCAGTCGGACAACACCTATCGGGATATCACGGAGTATCCGATGGCATCCCCGGGTCCTTCGACGGTGCAGAATTACAACTCCGGGGCAATAAACAACCGAGAGTTGACCTTCACCGCAATCGCCGATACGACTCAATCCGAGGGCGAACGGTACAGGATTCAGTACCACGAAGGCTCCAGCATCCTGGCGTAAGCTTAAGCAGTCTCAACAACTGAATACAATATGAAAATGAAAGGAAGTCCAGCCAATGGATAATGTTAGCGATAGCACAAATGAGGTCCTTCTCGTTGAGAAAATTCGTAAGAAGATAATGCTCAACGGGAAGACCTTCGTTATAGAAGAACCTTCTCGTTCTCGACTTATAGAATACATGAATCTCCAGAAAGATATGGCGTTGGAGGCTGTAAAGGGATATAAACCGATTCAAGAGATCGGAAAGAAACTGGATGATGCCACGAAACACTCAGAAAATTCCGATGAGATTGATGCTCTCGCAAAAGAATTCGAGGAAACCGTGAGAATAATCTCCGAAAAACAACTCACCCTGGATAACAGAAATCTCAAGTTCCTCCTCGGTGTAGAAGCGACGGATGAGTTCATAGAGAATCTCGGTATCCATCAGAAACAAAGAGTCGTTGAGATCGCCGAAGATCTCTATGGTATCCCGGACTTAAAAAAAAAGGGGGGAATTTACTTCCCGACGAGGGGGGATCTTATTGGACCATAGATGAAGTCCTTGCTTATTTAGCAATGAAGTTCCATAAATTCCCACATGAGATAAATACCACGATGTCCATTCGACAGATTGAGGGATGGACGAAAATCTATCAAAAGTTTGATGAGGAAGCATACAAAATGATGCTGATGCCGCAGATGCAAGGGATGATGTAGCACCAATGTTATTGCAGGATTTGATAGTTCAACTCGGCCTGCGTGTTGGCAATACCGCCGCTATTGGCGTATTGGATCAGTCGCTTAATGCTTTTACGCAGCGCCAGATGACGAACATTCAGAATCTAAATGCTCGTATTGAAAATACGACAACTAAAGCGGCAATAATTATGGGGACATATTCCGCGGCGATGACGGGGATTATTACAGCATCGGCTGGAACTGCAGCGAGGACGCAAGTTCTTAACACGGCTATGGAGCAGGTCGCTAAGACCACCGGAAAATCAAAAGAAGCACTGAATGAACAACGGGAGGCGATGATAAAGGGAGGTATCACTACGCAAGAAGCGACAATAGCGTTGATTCGTTTCATGCAGGCTGAGATTGATCTCGATAAAGCATCGAAATTAGCAAGAGCTTCACAAGATTTGGCGGCAATCGCCGGGATGAATTCATCGCAGGCATTCGGAGTCTTAACGGATTCGATATCGTCATTGAATACGATGATGCTCAATCAATTTGGGCTGACAAAGAATCTCAATGATATTATGAGAGATGGCGCAATGGTACTTCGGAAGCGTGTCAATGATATGTCCGAAATGGAAAAGAAGCAGGCGATGCTCAATTATATTCTCAAAGAATCAGAGAAAAGTGCCGGAACATATGAAGAGACAATGAATGATGTCGGGAAATTGATGACATCATTTCCCAGATATTTTGAAGAAGCCCGCAATAAGATAGGGAAAGTTTGGCTTCCATTATGGCTGGATCTCGCTAAAAGCGGGAAGGACTTTTTAGAAACATTCAACAAGATTCCTCAACCGATGATGGATGTGCTATCGGCATCTGCAGGCATAGGTGTTGCTTTCGCTACATTGAGTGTTGCTATAATCGGGCTGACCAAATCGGTCGGCGGTATATTAATGACGTTCGTCAAGCTTTTCGGATTATTCAGTTTGTTTTCTGGTTTGAAAATGCTTTTCAGCGTAATAAAATTCGGGTTACCATTAATAGGTACGCTCACTGTCGCGTTAGGCTCATTGATTGATATAGGCATATTGGGACTGGCAGGGGGACTTGTTAAACTTGGTGTGTCTAGCAAAGCCGCGCTCGTCATAATGGATCTTGCTTTGACTTGGAAAACCAAAGCATTGACAGGTATATTGCATGGATTGGGGACAATGGCGACATGGACGGGCAAGACATTTGTGACTCTTGCTTGGAATATAATGAAGTTACCCTTAGCGATTGGTCTTGTTGCAACTGCATGGCTTATGTGGCGGAAAGTTCTTATTCAATGGTATGAAGATGAAAAATATGCACAGAGTGAGTTGAAAAAACTTGATGCACAAATCATCGAAGGCCGACATAATCTTCGTCAATGGAATGAAGAATGGTCCAAGATGTCCACAGATGAACTAGTTAAAGCAAATGTAGGAGTGGAGAAGATAGTCAGCTCCATCGAAGCATCCCGTCAGAAAATGAGCGAACTGAGAGAACAGTCACGCAAATATTATGAGGAAACGGCAATTGCCGAATTGGAGGCGGAGAGAAGAAGAGTTATTTTGGCGCAATTTAATCCTCTTCTGAGTGGTGCTGAGCGTAAGGCATTACGAGAAAGGGCTATTGCTATTGATGATGAGATTAAAACATTGCGGGGCAAATTAACACCTGCTGCAGAAGCACAAACGCAGGTGTTAAAAGAGCAAATCAAATATCAGAGAGAGTCCGCACAAGCATTGGCTGAGAAATATCGTATAATGGATAGCTTTATTGCATCGGCAGGCAAGGCTGATAAGCCATTCGAGAAGCTTGAGAAACGATATAAGATGGGTGAGATTGATCTTCGTCGATATATCGCTGCACTTGAACTTCTGAAACGCTATTATGAAGAAAGAAGTATGAAGGGGACGGAAGCATGGGAGAAAATCACCATTGAATTGCGAGAAAATCAGAAAAAACAGACGAAAGATATCGAGAATCAGAAAGAAAAAGAATATGAAATAATGAAGAAAGCGGTTGACCGTGCTGCTGAATTAGACGGGAAAAGCACTGCATGGAAGATTTCCCAATACAAAGATGCATACAAAGCATATGCGGATTATGCCGATCTTCAAAAGAAGATACTGGAGGATATTAACGAGCTTGAGTTCGAGGGCGAGAAAGAACGACGGTCTAAGAAATATAATGCCGCGTTGGAAGAAATAGAGCGAATGAAGGCCAATAACGAGGCGACTCTGGAACAAGAGAGAGACTATTACAAACGAATGCTCAAGTGGACGGATATTGGAGAAAAAGATAAAGAGCAGTTGCAGAAAAAGATCATACACATCAATAGTGAGATTCGTAAACGAGATCATAGGCAATCGGTGGAAGATGTCAAAGAACAATATGCTGAGGAAAATTCGCTTTTGGAGAGAAGCGCGAAGCAAAAGCTCGCCATTGTCGAAGGCATTTTGAAAAATAAAAAATTGAAGCCCGAAGACAAAAAATATTGGGAGGCCGAAGAACGAAAATTGAGGGTTGATGCCAGGAAAGAAGATAAGAATGCTACAGAAAAAGCATATGAAGAAGATGCGAAGGAAAGAGAACATGCATATCGAGAAATGAAATGAATGGATAAGGAATCCATTGATGCTCAAATTAAATTTGTCGAAAAGCAAATGGCGCTTGCCAAAAGTGCGGGCGACGAATCCGAAAAAGCGAAAGATGAATATCAGAAATGGCTTGATGTAAGAAATGATTTGATCCGTAAGAAAAATGAGGAAGTTCTTGAACGATGGCAAATTTACTATGAACGATTGAAAGCAAGCGGGGCATCTGTTCTTGAATTGAATATGGCAATTGAGAAGTTTATGGGAGAGAACAAGAGCTGGATGACACAAAGAGATGTCAAGGGATTGACCGATTTGCAGATGAAGAATCGATTCGAGGAAGAGGATAAACTCAAAGAAATCCGCAAGAAGAACCGAGAAGAAGAATCAGAAGTAACCATATTATCACTTGAACGACAGGCAATGGCATACTCGAATGATTACAAGCGGCAGATTAAAGAAATTGATAAATTGCTGGCTAAAGTAACGACTACAGAAGAACAGCGGAAGATGCTCATCGAGCGGCGTACTCAGCTTGAGAAAACATATCTTGATGCGCAAAAATCTGCTTATGAACGATTCTATGACAAACTCTTTGCCATGAATGCCACTGAGATGCAGAAAGAGAAATATGAACTCGACAAGGAAATGGCCGAGTTCAAGATGTTCATAACAGATAAGCGACTACTGGAAGAATTTGAGGTGGGCCGTAGAGAGGAGATATATAAAAAGTATGCTGATACAGTAATATCAGCCAATCAAGATATAAAGGCATCAAACGACGATACACAGAGATCCTGGATGGGCGGAACGCTTGTGTATCAACTCGGCGAGATTAGCAAGAAATTTGAGCAAGTCGCCGAGAAAACAAGCGAATGGCGGAAAGAATGGAAGAAGCGATTCGGGCTTGAACCGAAGATGAGGACAGCCCGGGAACGGGAACTCATAGCAGATAAATCGGGACAATTTCTTGAGGAACAGTATAGCGGGAAAGCACGTCGTCCTAAATTAGAAGGCATGGAATCAAGCAGTGCTATATTGAAACGAGAACGATTGATGAAATATGTAGATAGATTGATCGAATCAAGCAATATGGGATTCAGTTGGAATGAAGATGCAATAAAAAATGTTGTATTGGCAAAGAAATTGGCTGTCCCATCAGTGAAATGGAACGTGGATGCGATAAAAGGCTCAATTAATCAAGCCCCTGGTCCTCATCCATTGAGCCAAACGACAATCAATATGAACGGGCTTACTTTCAATGCTACGGCGGAGGACAAGAAAGCCGTCAATCATCTATTATCAAGAGGTGCTCAAATAATGCAAACAATGCCGAAAGGTCTCGGCCCCTAATGGCGTCTTTGTATTACCTCTCAAAAACAAATGGCTCAAGTAAGGTTTACTTCACCGTAAATCCTGTGCCGTTGCCTGATATACAGCCGAATCGTAAGGTCATTGTCAAGGACTTGATGCCGGGACTCAGTGGGAGTACACCTGTCGATGCTGGCCGTGTCGTGTATGATATCGGCAGCGATGTTTCACGTGGAACACTGGAAATCACTGTTCCCTTTGCCAATTCAACGATGAAAACCGGCATTGATGCGCTTCATGCGGTAGTTCAGCAGCTCTACTACTCACCGAACAATGGAACGAATATTTGGAAGGTATCCTGGCAGGAGAATGGGTATCAGTCGCGGCGCATAGATAATGTCAGTGATCTATGGAGAATACAGATGAATTTCAATATTATGGCGCAAATCTCATGATCAATGAAGAGAGAAGCATAACTGTCGAGAAGGATACTTATGAGACGGCGGATATCAACCTCGCCGCTTATCTGCGCTATATAGGGTATGAGATTCTTCGCATCACATGGAAAGCGAAACAGGCAATTTTCATCTTCAAAAATTGCGGAGAATTGCGTAAAAGTGTGATTCTCTATGACTATTACAACAGGAAAACGACTGTTGAGCCACTCCGTTATATGGAGATTCTTCGAGAAATCAAGAGTATGTTGAGGAATGTGTAATGCCCGTTCCAGTAGCAACAGATTCGAAGTTCCGTGTTTATCAGAGAGATTCTGAACAGCATGTCGATTTTAAATGGAATCCGGATGAATATTCGTGGGATTTTTTCCGTGATGAGGAGACGAATCTCGCATTTATCCGGGCAACGGGGATCTACTTCAATCGACGTGGGAATGTCTATATCAAGGAAGATAACAACGGGAATCTCGCATTTCGTGATAGATATAACGAAACGGAAGTCACATTAAGCAATCTCCTCGCTCTTCTTGGGACGCTAATCACCATTCAAGCTGCTGCGGATCCAGGGACTCCAACAGCAAATAGTGGATATCTCTTCCTCACAGCATCGGGGACGACGCCGAATCGAACGATAAAGTTAATGACACGGCTTGAAGATGGAACAGATGTTATTATAGTGAGTGCAATCGTATGATCTATATGACGCTGGCCGAAATCGCATATTTGAAAGACATTGCAAGAGGAAAGCGGATTCTCGAAATCGGCACCTTTGACGGAGGTTCCGCAGCTCTTATGCTGGGTGCAGGTGCGTTGAAGGTTACAACAATAGATCTCTTCAATCCAGATGCGCTCCAGAATGAAGATAGCCGGGCAGAATATCAAAGAAAATTCCAGCAATATGAGATAAGCGAAGAAAAAACACGAGCCAATCTTATAGAATATGCGAATTGCAATCTCATCGTTGGCGAATCGAAAGAGATAGTCCCCTGCTTGAAAGACGGGGAATACGATATGGTACTCATTGATGGAGATCATAGCTATGAAGGCGTGAAGGCCGACTGTGCGAACACATTACTCAAGCTCAAAAAGAACGGGCTTATCCTCTTCCATGATAATAATCAAAAGTTCCCAGGTGTCATGAAGGCGTTACAAGAAGTAACGCTTCCAAAAATAGCGCAAGTCGATAGCTTGACCGTCTTCCAGAAGCGGCTTTCGGTGACTGCAGAGATATCCACCAAGGATAGATACTTCTCGACATTGCCTATGACGATATCGGGCATAATAACGCAGAATATTACTCCTGATAAATTACTCATCTTTGATGACAGTGAAAATGTGATAGACCTCAGAACTGTCCCAATATATCAGCATCTTTTCCGACTCCTGGACATGAAGGGCATCCGATGGGAAGTAGTCTTCGGCGAGAAGAAGGGCCAAACATTGAATCATCAAAAGGCGCTTCGGATGGCTGATACGGATTGCATATGGCGACTTGATGACGATTTGATTCTCGAAAGCAACGTGCTGGAGACTCTGCTTGACCAGATGAATGATGGTGTGGGCGCTGTCGGATGTTGTATATGGCATCCTGATAGGCCGGTAATTGATTTACCTCCGCATATCAATGGCAAGATCAATCTGTTGTCAATCGAATATGGCGCAATGGAATGGTTTCGATTTCAGGGTATTCGAAAAGTTGAGCATCTCTATAGTAGTTTCCTGTATCGACGGCAGGCAGCTCTTGAAGCGGGCGGATACCCGATGGACTTATCATTTGTCGGACATCACGAGGAAACTATCTTTTCGCACAAGATAATGCGAGCAGGCTACGAGCTTATCGTGACTCCTGATGCCAAAATGTATCATCTTAGAAATCCGGAAGGCGGGATAAGAAGTTATCAAGATCAATCTCTCTGGCAACAGGACCACGAGAAATTTATCAGACTTCTCGAAGAATGGGGTTATAAGCCACAGGAAGATAAGATAATAGTGCTTGACAATGGCCTGGGTGATCATTGGGTCTTCAAGCAAGTTCTTCAGAAGATAAAGGCAATCTCGAACGGCACAAAGATCATAATCGCTTGCTGTTATCCCGAGGTCTTTGCTGATGATGATGTGACCATTATCAGCATAGCCGATGCTTATAACGCCTTCGGTAATCTTGATAGATATAACCTTTATAAATGGTGTGCAGAACATGATTGCCATGAATCAATCGAGAAGGCATTTGAGGCGATGTATTTGCAATGAAAATCATCATAAGCCCATTCAGCAGGAAACGGCCTAATGGTGAATGCAATGCCAAGGATTATCCCGATTGGCAGTCATTGGTTAATTTACTTCGATCAGATGGGCATCATTTGATTCAAGTCGGGCAATCAGGAGAACAGCAGCTCCCGTGCCAAGAAATCAAATTCGATTTGTCAATATCGGAACTTCGAGAGGTACTTCTCAACAGCGATACGTTCATCTCTGTGGATAACTTCTTTCCTCATTTTGCAGCATATTACAATAAGAGAGGAATCGTAATATTCGGCAAGTCAGATCCTCGGATATATGGCCATGAACTACATATCAATGTATTGAAATCTCGAAATTGTTTGAGACTCAATCAGTTTGATCACTGGCATAGTGAACCTCATGATGCCGAAGTTTTCGTTAAACCTTTCGCCATTATGAATGTGATTCGAGATTTTGATGCATCGGGAGACTTCCAATGAATAAATATGCAGGCGATGTCTACGTCGGGACTTCGCTTGAAGCGAAACCGACGACCGTATTGAATGGTGCGCGATATTTTGAGACCGACACGCTTAAAATATTTCTCCTTGTTGCGGGCGTATGGACCGAGATATCAGGTGTTTCTGGATATAGCGGATATTCTGGCTATTCCGGTACATCTGGTTATTCAGGAGCAGTGGGTATAACGGGAACATCGGGTTATTCAGGCTATTCTGGTATCTCTGGCTATAGCGGACAGAATGGTCTAAATGGCGCATCCGGTTACAGTGGTTATTCCGGTGCGACAGGATCACAGGGTATATCGGGCTATTCCGGACAAAATGGCGTTACTGGCACTTCTGGCTATTCCGGTTACAGTGGTATAAGCGGTTATTCTGGTGTTGATGGTGCAATAGGTCCTGCTGGTATTTCTGGTTATAGTGGCATTAGTGGATATTCTGGCATCTCCGGTTATTCGGGTTCGAGTACAGGTACATCTGGATATTCGGGGTATTCAGGCTATAGCGGAATCAGTGGATATTCCGGTCTCAATGGATCAACGGGCACAAGTGGTTATAGTGGCTATTCGGGAATTTCAGGATATAGTGGGAATGTCGGTTCTGGTGGGACATCGGGATATTCAGGATTTTCAGGGATAAGTGGGTATTCTGGTAGTGGCGGAACAAGCCTTTCATCTGAAGGTTTTTTACAATTGTGTCAGAACCCCATTTTCTCTTATTGGCCGAATGGGACGAGCGCCGCGCCTGCTGGATGGGTATTGACGGGCTCCGCAACCTGTAGCAGGCAAACTTCTGTTATGAACCCACAGGGATATTCAGTTCGAATCACCTCTGCCAGCGGTACGCAGGCAATATACCAGGCGGTTTTGATAACCTCCTTTTGGTACGGCAGGACAATTTCTGCATCATGTTGGGTCAAGACGAGCTACGTGAACAACGCTAGGATTAGTCTACATTCATACAATGTCATTTATGTAACGACGAGTTATTCATCATATCACACAGGTGGCGGCGGATGGGAACTTCTGACCGTCACTCATGTAATTGATGATTCTATCGGGGGCTCGCCGACGGATGGAGTTACTATCGAATGCTGGACTTCGACCGCCGGAACATCTGATTTCGATGCTATCATGTTTACAGAGGGAAATCCGAAACTTCCTCCGATTAATCATGCTTCAACGAAAGACCCGTCCACGAATCCCATTATCTATTCAGCTAACATTACAACACTGAATGCATTTTCGGTCAATGTAGACGGGGATGTGGATTGGGGATATGATATTTCCATCCACGGCACTATCAATACAAGCGGTGGACTCGAAGCCGAATTGCGGATGGCCCCGAATAACGACACCGCCGCAAATTATAAGGGCACTCGAATAGGTTATGGGTGGTATGGCGTTGATAACGCGCAGAGCCTAACCGAGAACGGTATATGGGTCGCTCGTACCGTGGCTGGAGTATCGCAATATGTCAATTGGCAAACTCGATTCACCGCAAAACGAGCAACATACCGGGGTGCAGATCGAGTCGGAGGAGTCAAAAATGTTGCCGATGCCAATACAGCCATATATACCTGGAATACCACATGGCTCAACAGTGCGGATAATATCACGACATTGAATTTCGCATGGACAAATGGAACAACTGTAGACTTACAGATTATGATTCGCAGGTGGAAGATATGACTTTTGATCCATTAGCTCCGCATACCGAGGACGAATGGAAGAAATTCTGGCGAGATTAAAAGATTAGACGATATGCCGAGTTACGTGTATTCAAGCAAGCAAGCATCGAACTCGTTGAGCCCTTTGATGACGAAGAGATGAAACAGTTGAAAAATGAATTAAAAGGCTGATTTTCGAATTGCAAACAATCCGAAAATGATATAGAATATAAAAAGGAGATATAGATATGTCGATAACTGCAGCAGATTTGAAGCTATATAAGTCCGCGAATACGCCGACAAACGATAGTGGAATTTCGGGTGGCGCTATTTCGGTTACGGAGATATTAGGAAGTATCATTGGTGAACTGATTCCTCAATGTGCCTATAACGCTGCCGCAGGTGGCGATATTGTATGGTATTACAAGGCTTTTTTTAAGAATACCCATGCGACGCTGCCACTCACTGAATCTGTAGTATATATCAAAAACGCTCTTATCTCTCTCGCATCCAATGGCACGGTTTCCGCAGTCTCGACTTCATCTTCTGACGGCAGCTCGAAGAAGATCAAAGTCTATGGGGAAGACGCCTCGGGTACGGCAGTGACAGAAGAGGTAATACTCAACGGGACCACGACCGCAACAGGTTCTCAGGTTTTCAGCAAGATCTACAAGATCGAACTTCTGACTCTTGCCGGGGCACTCACAACGGCTACGGGCACGATTACTATCACCAGGGGCATAACACTCGGCATCATTCCTGTCGGGTTTAGCACGGCGACGAATGAATATTCGCTATGGTTGGCGGCAACTTTGAATGATACTGCGTCTGTGGCGAACCGATTGACTGCGCCTGCTGGTGCTTCGTGGTCGATTCCGAATTCCTATGCAACAGGCCTCGCTGTGGCGAATTCTCAAAGTCTCACGGCAGGATCCGCCCAAGGTATTTGGATTAGGGCTACATACGCCGATGGCACCAGTCCGACGAGTCAGATGGAGCTGATACTCCGTTTGGAAGGCAATACCACATAAAAATAGAGAGGAGAACTTGAATGGACATTAGTTCTTTACTCAGACCTGAAACGATCAAAGCAATCTCCGAAGGTGGCGCATTGGTGGTCTCGATGGTCATCAATTTCGTGCAACTTGCCGCTATTATCGGACTCGTATCACAGACTCGCTCACAGACGAAGGACTTCCTGACATCGACCAAGGAATATATGGGGTTGAGTAAAGAATACACAGGACTTGCGATAAAACTTACTGAGGTTATGACTCGATTACAGGATACAATGAGTCAAGTCTGCTCGACAATGGATAAGATGCAGGTGGCTGTGCAGGAATGCGTTAATATCCTGGATCCTAGATAGGAGGATGAAGTGAATGAGGAAGATGGAGCAGGAATTGAGAACTGCATTTACTGAAGCACAGGAGAAGCTTGGAGATGCAACGATGAGCATCGAAAAAATTCTCACACGGAATGGCGAATACGGGAAAGCAATTGATAAGGCAGGTAGGAGTTTTGAGGAATTGACGATGGCTATCTGTGAGAAAAAGAAACGACTGAAATCTCATCCTGTTCCCGAATAAGCAATGGCGCTGATTGGCAAAGACATAAGCATATGGACTAAAACTGTCTCTCGTATAGGCAGAGATAGTTCTGTCTATACTACGAATCAGCGGATTGGAAAAGATCTTCCGGTCTACATAGCAACGAAACTGAGAGTCGGTAAAGACGCGTCGATTCTCACGAAAACAACTACAGCGGCTTATGAGACGGAGATAACGGAGAGATATCGGACGGTCGGTCTTGCGCTGATTGTGAAGAATCTATCAACAGGCGAAACGAAGACTATTCCTCGAACAGAAATTGTCGAAATAACACTAAGTAAGCGAAAGAATGAACCGTTTTCTTGGACGGCGACATTAGATAATGGAAGCCGGAACTATTCGCCTTATAATGCATCAAGCGCATATTACGGTTGGCTTACTCCCGATACATGGAATGCTTCGGGAGTTATCAATCGAGTATGGCAGATTAAGATCAATACAGGCGGGCGATTATGGGAGAGCCCATATCTCACACTCGATGATTTCTCGCATAATGGCTCTATCGGTGGGCAACAGGTCTCGTTATCAGGCATAGACTTGACTGAGTATCTCATGCGAGAAAATCAAACAATGGCGTCTTGGATTTCCTTGCCAGGTAATATCAAGATGGCCAAGACAATTGCCGGTCAGATTCTCACGAACTTTAAAGTAACTAATTACAATATCAGTTTCACGGATTATCCTGTTTGGAAGCTGCATTTCCAGGGTGAACGACCGCTTGATGTTTTGAATCGACTTTTCGCGGTGCCGCGGTGCGTGTGGTACTGGGATAAAGATACATTCTTTATAAAAGATCCTGCATGGAAACCGAATGGTCCCGCCGACTGGACATATGCTTCAGGTAATAATCTCATTCTTTTGGATTATAAACGCTCGAAACGAGCGCTTGTTAACCAGGTCGAAGCCCGTAGAACGCTCGATGCCGTCTATACCGGCGCAGATCAAGAAGGTAATGACGTAGGCGCGAAGGAAATCACATTCTCAACACCTTTATGGAATGCCACTATGCAGCGTGAGACACGGTATTGCTACATAGATTATGTCTATTGGCATAATGCAAAAGGCGAAACAGGCACATCGCCGGGGCCATTAGAACCTGTGACGAAAGTAACGTTCATCGTATGGCCGTGGGCTTCTGTCCCCTACGGATCACAGTATTACTGGCGCGTGATCATCCGTGGGATGGAGAACTACTCGGATACGGTGCTAGGGACGAATCTTTTCGACCGACAGTATCATGTCCGAATAAAGAATCAGACTTCCATCGACAAGTACGGCTTGCGACCAGAGAGAGAGCCCTACGAGGATCCCATGATCCCGAATCGTGAGTGGGCTCGTCGATACTGTGAACGTAAGCTCGACGAATCAGGCCGACTCCTGGAGACTATGACATTCGAATGTCCATTGAATCCATTCATGGAACCGAATGATACCGCTCGAATCACTGAGAACCACGCCGGGATTGATGGATATTTTTTAATAGAGAACGTCGATATCTCTATAGGCTCAGATATCATGCAAACCTTCGGATGCACGAAATATCTTGCATAGATAGGATGAATATGAAATGCCCATTCCCAGTAGTAACAGGGATCTCATAATCCTGGCTCAGAGGATTATCTCTGATCAGATAGCAGCGCAGCCGAACATCGAGATTGGCGTTCTGAAAACGCAGAACGCAGATCAATCGTGGAATGTGCAGTTGAAGAGTCGTGACGATCATCTCTATGGTGTGCTTTATCATGGTTCATCGGCGCTTATGATAGGCGATCACGTCACCATTGGCTTCTACGAAGGCGACCGACAGCGACCTTTCATAATGGGGCCTTCTGGCTATCTCGTAGGCGAAACGATTACAGATTACACGTACAATCGAGACTGATATGTTTGGCGATCACGATGCGATACAGCTAATCGGAGCCATATCGGGGAATCTCAAAAAGTATTTCCCCGTCTACGTCCTTGGCATAGTCACGGCGGCTAATGCGAATGGAACATATAATGTCAATATCAAGGGCCGTGATTACGTCTATGAAGAAGTCACATATATTGGGACAAGACAGCTTTTCGATGGCGATACTGTGCTTGTCGGCTTTTATCAGGGCGATAGACAGATGCCGGTGATAATCGACTTCTCGGGTTTGCAATCATCTAAAAGTGTTGCAGAGTACATAATCAATCCAAATCTCGTTAAATGGCCGAATCCCACGACGCAATCGGCGTTCAGAAACTTCGGGAAGAACGCTGCATTTGAAGAGGACGAAGAACCTGATTATCTAATAAATGAAGTGGCGAAAGCATTATCGAACCCTCCGAATGGGATAAGCATGATGGACGATGATTATGCATATCATTACGTAAACAATGCGGTCTATCGGCTGAATGTCAAAGGGACGGATACGATATCGGTAAACACATCAGAAGCAATACTTGGCTTCGGGAATCTGACTCCTCTTGGCGTCAATCACATCTATTTGTACTATCAAACAGTTTCAACGCCTTATAAGATCATCTGCATCAAGAAAGAGACTCTCTCTGTCAAGAACTCTGTCACCGCTCCCGATGATGCATACTTTGCTACCTTCGGATGCGAAGGGCAAAAAGTGCATCTTATGTACCTGTCTTATGATGGTTTACTTGGTATCTATCGTTTAAAGATCCGCATATATAATCTCGATCTCATTGAATCGAATGACTATGAGCCCGCCATGTATAGGTATATCTCGGGAGGGCCATATGCATTCGGTGGCGTTGGCTCAGATTTTCTTCATATAGCCAATGTGGGCTATCTTCATTCAAGCGGCTATTGTATGGATAATAAGAGATCATACTACGGTATAACAGGCTCTAATAAAAAGAGAGGGACGATATATCCTTCCGAAAGCACAACACAGTGGCTTTATGGAACGCCTCAGACTATCGTTGAGAATGCATTTGATGAGGATGTAAACTTTATGCTTGGCGTTGCTCCTCCTCAGTCATTGGCAAATAACGATTACATTGCCATAGCATTTAGGCCATATGCTGCACGAATTGTATGTATCAATAAGGAGACAGAGGAGATTCAATGGAATCTAAATGGCGGAGTTACTATTGCTCAGGTTTATGCCGATGAGGTTTTGATGGATTCAGGAGGTTATTATCAATCTAAGGCGGCACAATCATACAGATATATAGCATCATACGAATCCTTCCGATTATTATGTATGACGCCGGACTATCTCTATGTCGAAAAAAGAACGGTCAACCTGCAACCTGTTGTTTTCGAAGCTTGGACATCAAAATTAGAGGGCGTTGTCATTGTCCCACCCGGAATCCCTGTTCCAAACTATGTGGCATATCACTATGACGAAGCATCGATGTTGACGAATTCGTTAACTCACACATTATTGAAGATCCATGTATCTACGGGAGATATCGTTGCGGCAAAACGACTTCCGATAGATTATTATTCGACGGCGGATAGATATTTCACGGTGCGCAATCAATATCAAGAAACAGATGGTGGTATCGTATATAATCGTGATTTTACGATTACGTACACAGTGGGGCAAACGAACTATTATGGGACGCACAGTTCAAACAGCATATTTGCCGCGAGAGGTGATAATATCTATCTGAACAGACTCAGCGCCACCACAAGCAATACGGGGATGGAGAAACATGATGATGCGGATTTTTCCGGGACTGCGACCATTAGCCCGGTGGCATCTCAAAATCAGGTAGAAGTTAATCATTATGATTATGCATTGATCGCCTATAATATGCTCGCAGAAGAACTACTTTGGCAGCGTCTTGGTGGCACATCTGATTACTTTAATCGGATGCTCATCATATATAATGAGTTGTATTGCTGGCATGTACAGGGTGCGGCCATTCTCCCATATGATTTATTGACAGGAACCAATAAGGGTATCATTGCCGCAGGCGGTTTGATACCAGAGAATTATGTGAGCGGGAAAATGGACATAGTAGGTCATAGGAAAATAGTTCGCAATGATACGGGACAATACTGGCACCGGCCAGAATAAGAGGAGGACGATGAAAATGAAGAAAATCGCAATCCAAAGAGGGCATCTCTACACGACAAGCCCACAGACCGGAACTCCTGGCGAACAAGAGGCGGGGAGGCATATCTCGCTTCTACTACAAGCAGAACTAGAGAAATATAGGGATGTATATGTGGACTTGCTTAACTCGGCGTTAGGCGGTATCAAGAAACGATATGATCTATTTATCGCATTGCATTGCGATGGCAGCAACAAGAAGAATGTATCAGGTTACAGCGTTGGATATCCAAGAAACGATATGGTCTCAAAAGACTTTGCCGATGTACTCTGGGCCACGTATGGAGGTTCGACGGGCCTTCGATTTCGAGGGCTCAACATCACGCAGGGAATGTCGGAATATTATGGATACAGCGAGATTAACGCAGGCGTGAAAGTTCTTATCGAAATGGGCTTCCTCACAAACACGTCGGATAAACAGCTCATCATGAAGGATTCGGCAAAAGTGGTCAATGGTATCATCGCCGCCATTGTCGAGCATTTCAAACTCGAATTGAAAGAGGATCAACCCGAGCCGCCTGGTAGGAAGCTCCTTCGTCTCATCAGGAAGGGACTCGTTATTGGCACAGAGGAGGATATGCTCTTTCTCCAGGATGGGAAGATGTGTGCGCCGGTTACGGATCTGCTGAAGCGGCTCCAGATTCCTTTCCAGGTCGAAGCATACCCGAATGAGAAGGGTTGGGCGGTCAAGCTGTCTTGATATCGGGCAGTCTCTTGACGAGAATGCCATTTGCCGAGTATAATAAAGGAGTCAAGGTTATGTAGGTTGAAGAATTGAATATGTGCTCCCCGACCGGGTTCACGACCTGCATACCCTTGACAAGTTCGCAGAAAGGAACCCGGTCTTTTATTATGCCAGAACTTGGAGAGAAGCGAATATGGAAGGGATATGTCCTAATCTATGTAGGAAAAGGACACCCATTAGCAACATTAACAGCTTATGTCGGCTGGGCGAAAGAACATCGTCTCGTCATGCAAAGAAAGCTCGATAGGCCACTTCTTCAAACAGAACTTGTCCATCATAAAGACGGGAACGTACAAAACAATGCTCCTGAAAATCTTGAAGTGGTTGATAGATCTACTCATAATTTAATCCATTTTCCAAATGGTTTTATAAATGCTAGTCCAGAAAAGAAGAGATTAATAATAGAAAAAAGAAAAACGCATTATGCCAAAAGACGTAATGCATTATATGAGAAACTTAATCAGGACTTGATTTCCTGTGCATGTGGATGTGGGGTTTTAATTACTCGATATTCTCTCCGGAATCCTCATTATGAAAGACGTTATATTAAGGGACATTATAAAATGAGGAAAGAAGAACTTACGGCAGAACAGAAAGCAAAGATTTCTGAAATGTCCAAACAAGTGAAAAGATGCCGTGATAAGACTGGAAGATTTACCAGCAATCGGATTCATAGAGATATAGCTAGCAAGATAAGGCAATTGCGGCAACGATTAGGACTATCACAAAGAGAATTTTCGCATAGGCTAGGGATTCCAAAGAGAATATTACTCCGAATGGAAAAGGGATCGCTTTGTCCAACACCTGAGCTGATTCATGCGATGAACGAATTATTCCTGAAGAAATAAGGCGTGAGAAAGATTTCACAACCGTCCATCCATCGCGCCGCCGGAGCATAGGATAATGCTGATATCCTAGTTTTCTGCTACATTTTCACGCTGAAAACCTCCCTGTTTTGAGCCGATTCCCCCCTCAATTTTAAGCCCCTTTGATAACGATTTCCCCGCATAACCACACCGTTATTCCCACATTTTAAATGTTGCCATATTGACAATTTGAATATGTCTGATATACTTACATTATAAAACGGGGCAGCGGCGGGGGCCGCAGGTGAGATTCGGGGAGAATGCGCAGCTCACTGGAGCGGGGCGCAGGGGGAATTGAAAAAAGAATACGGGGCAGCGGCGGACAGGAAACGGAGAACATCTATAGCCTGTCCGGCGATAGCAGAACCCGATAGTAGGAGATAAGCTCGGAATTAACCGGGTGTGGCGATGCGGAATCGTCATCCACAGCGTAGATTAGAATGTGGCGCTCCTTCGAGGGAAAATGCACGGTGCCGAATCTAGTCCGCCTGCAGAACGTATTCCATAAAGTCACTGGGCCGCTCGTGAAGCAAATTGTGCCTAATTAGTGCGGATTTGCGGATAGAGCGAGGAACCAGTTAGCCGCGCCGGTGCTCCATCGGACGCGGAAACGAGGATACTGCGCGTTCCTTGAAAAGCGCCTTGCAATTGGGCGGAAAAGGAGTAGCATAGCCGTTATGGTCATGCGGTAACAGGTTGACGGTATTTGCCGAACCCTGCCAGAGCATGGACAGAATAGCGCAAGAGAGCGGCTGATGTCATTAACAAAATACAATTGCCGACCCTGCATGGAGGGGATATATCCAGCAAGGTCGCCTTTGTGCGATAAGGCACGAGGTAAGAAGTAGCACCTGTGCTACTTGGAAGGCAATCCGGGCCTAATTAGTGCGGGATTGTGACCAAAGCGGAGTACAGGTTTTCATCCTTGTGGCGCATGATTGGCGGCTGAAAGAAAATATTGTTATCGGTGGAGGGAGTTCCTATTCGTTCACCGATTGGAAGGGAAGGTGTCTGCCTTTCTTGGGTTCATCCTTTGCGCATTAGCGCGAAGGCCTTTATGGCCAGTTATCAGGATGGAACTCAGAGAGAGAATGATTCCTTCGCTTCTACTTCCGCATGGAGAAAGCCTTGATGCGGCGCGGAAGCTTTCGAACTAATTTCTCCAAAAGACGGACCCCGTAAGGCCCGACCAGGTGGCGGGCAGGGGATGGAGGAAAACAGTCATGACAAGCGATAGAATCTTGAACTTGACGGGGGTAGTCTCGACCCCTGAGCAGCGTGCTCAGGGCGTCGTAGACCCGTGCGAGGAGATGCGCGCAGAATGCGCGCGGCTCCTTACTTTCAGGTTCGCCCCATCCGGGGCGGAAATTCGGATTGCTGCTGAAGGAATCCGAACGATGGCAGTTTCGATGGGGGCGGACCGCGCCCTCATCGGAGGGGCACCATTTATGGTGCCCTATCTTCAGTTTCTGCTGAGGGAGAGCAACATCGAGGTGATGTTTGCTTTCGGTGGCAGCGACTTTGTCGCTGCCGCGTGACGGTCTCGGAGGGGCAAGCGGGGATTTTGGGGGCTAACGCATGTGCCCCCGAAATCCCCGCTTGCCCCTTCGGGGGCATCCCTGGTCCCGCGAGGGAGGGGACAGGCGACCGTCCGATAGACGGCGCTCGCCAGGTAGCCCCTGGCAGAATGGAGGTAGAATATGTGGGAATGCCCAAAGTGCGAGACGCTGTTCGCCTCGCAGCGGGAGTGTCCCGTATGCGAGGAGCGAGTAAAGGAGGAGGAGAGAATCTCCTCCCCTGCCTACGTCACCTGGGCCGCTGAAGAGCGGGCCCGGGGAAACGCCGAAAGGCAACGGGGCCTTTCGGCCGAATGGGGCGCCCTCCCATCGGAGGGGGATGACGGATTTCGGGGGCACATGCGTTAGCCCCCGAAATCCCCGCTTGCCCCTTCGGGGGCATCCCTGGTCCCGCGAGGGAGG
>ERZ1292632.1072-Hain-H43-01um-R2-1072-length-28472-cov-6_pt1 | contig 28472 bp, 48 predicted proteins | sample MGYA00564407_ERZ1292632 | MGnify/ENA primary metagenome ERZ1292632 (study PRJEB36523, sample SAMEA6512637) | groundwater metagenome | collected 2019-01-08 | study: AquaDiva: Metagenomics assemblies of 32 groundwater samples | reverse complement strand
AACATTAAGGGCAAGACCTACGAAGTGGCGATCAAGGCCGATCCTGAGCAGTTCCTCGACTGGGATAAACCGCTGAGCGAACAGCCTGCGGTTAAGTCTGTGTTACAGAACGCTCCGAATGCAAAGCCAATTGATAGGGTGCCTTGGAGAGACGATGCGCCCGGGTCTGAAGCTATTCGCGCGTTAGAACAACGTTATGGGTCACGGGCTGCGGCGGCTCAAGCCCTCAAAGATGCTGGCGTTCCCGGCATCAAGTATCTCGACCAAGGTTCGAGAGGGCCGAGCGTTGTGTATGACGTGGGTGCTCCGCGCGCAGATTTCGGGCCTTACAGCCCGTACACGAATCGATCTGACGCCGAACGCCAACTGAAGCTATTACGTCAGCATGGATTCCACGATGCGGAGATCAAAATCACTCAGCAACCCCAGACGCATAACTACGTCGTGTTTGACGACAAGACGGTTGAGATTTTGAAGAAATACGGACTCTTTCTACCGCTCGCGGGAGCCGCGCAGCAGCAACAGATGGCGATGGTGCCCCCCGAATAAAGGTCGATGCCGAGCAAACAGCGCCGTCGTCGAGAGGCCCAACAGCAGCGGCTTCACCCGAGTCTGGCGCATCGGGGGCTGGTCTTGACGGACGGGTCCAGCATGTCGTGGGACGCGGCGTTTGAGGCGATGCTGACCAGGCAGCGCGTGCGGGTGGCGTGGAAAGCGAACGAGATCGTGGAACATTATCACCAGCAGATCGCGCGGCTCCATACGCAGGATGGGCAGGAGATGGTGACGACGACGCGCGGGGCGAAACAGCCGACCGGGAGCGGATCGTATGACGAACGGCGGGTCACGAATGCGGAGTAGAAAGGCCTAGACAGATAAGGGAACGCATGAAAGGATTTCCCACGCATGATTGATCCCGACGCGAAGGTACCGGTTGATGCGGCGCCGACGCCGCCCGAGACGATTGCCGATCTGGCGAAGACAGGGACGGCGGCTGAATACCGGGCCGCACGCCAAGGCAAATCGGTGGCTGAGGTCGTGGCGGCCCGCCCGCCTGAGGGCGAGGACCTGCCGCCCACCATTCCTGAGCCTCCCCCGACCGAACCGGCCATCGTCGAGCCCATCGCGGCGGCTCCTGATGCCTCGGCGGCAGCCAAAACCTTGGCCACGCATAAGAAAGGCCTGGAAGGACGTAAGCAGTCGATTCAAGCCGAGATTGACGCGCTGACCCGTGCGAAGCACGACACGAAGCGGGAGACGGACGCGGCGCGACAGGAATTGGACGCCCTTCGGCGCGATCTCGCTGCGGTCAAGGCCCAGCAGGGCGCCCCGCCGACACAGGTCACGGAACCCGCTGGCGATCCGGAACCATTACCTGACCAGTTCGACACCTACGAAAAATACGTCAAGGCACAAGCTCGCTGGGAAGCGCGGCAGGAATATGCGACCTTGCGCGCGCACGATCAGCAGATCGCGCAGGAGACCCACGCCCAGGCCGCCGAGCGCGAGGTCCTGCAGGCGTACGCCGCCAAGCAAGTGGAGGCGCGTACGCGGTATGCGGATTATGATGCCGTGATTCAGGCGGGCGGGGATCTGCCCGTCACGCCTTCGATGAAAGCCGTCTTGGTCGGGAGCGACCGGGGCGCCGATCTCACCTACTATCTCTGTCAACACCCCGACGAGGCGCAACACATCGCGACCTTGCCGCCGCTCCGTCAAGTCTACGAACTTGGCAAAATCGAAGCGCGTTTCGCGGCTGTTCCTGCCGGCCCAGCCGCCACGCTACCTCAGTCCACGGCCGCGCCGCCTATTAAGCCGGTAGGTAGCGCCCCCACGACCGCCAGTGCCACCCTGTCAGGAGCTGCCGCCGCCGGAGATATGAAGCGGTATCGCCAGCTCCGCGAAGCGGGGGCACGGCAATGAGACTAGCGTATGCCCAACGTCTTTTCCAATCCCGATCTCGTGGCGGCCGAGAGTCTGATGCACTTTCAGAACGAACTCGTGCTCGCCAATCTCGTCTCACGCGAATGGGAGGACAAATTCGGCCGGGAAGGATCGAAGATCGGTGATCAGATCCGTCTGCGTGACGCGAACTACTTCTCGGTCACGACCGGCAACGCCTTCACGCCGCAGAACATCGACGAAACGACCAAGTTGCTGGTGATCGACACGCCGCTGGGCGTGCATTTCGTGGTGGCGTCCAACGACATGGCGTTGACGTTCGACCGCATGTCTGAGCGCTATCTCCAGCCGGCCATGCGCGCGCTCGCGAACAAGGTGGACAACCTCATCGCGGGGCTCTACAAGAAAGTCCCCACCACGTCAGGCACGTACAACACCGCCCCGACGGCGCTGTCGAATTTGACGGATGCCCGCGGGAAACTCTCCGCGTTGGGGGTGCCGAAGAAGCCGCGGCATTTTGTGCTTGATCCCATCACCGAAGGCGGGATCGTGCAGGGGCTGTCGGGGCTGTTCCAAAATCAAACCAAACTGGCCAAGCAATACGACACCGGCGAGCTTGGCTACGCGGTGGGCGCGCAGTTCCACATGGACCAGAACATCGCGGCGCATACCGTCGGGGCGCTCGGCGGCACGCCTCTCGTGAATGGGGCGAATCAAACCGGCTCCTCCCTCCTCACGAAGGGCTGGACCGCGCTCATCACCGGGGTGCTGAAGGAAGGCGACGTGCTCACCAATGCGAGCACCTTCGCGGTGAATCCGCTGACGGGCGAGACGCAGGGCTTTTTACGGGAGCATGTCGTGACGGCGGATGTGGATTCCGATGCGGCCGGCTTGGCGACCGTGCCGATCTATCCGCCGATGACGCCGCAGGGCGCCTTGGTGCATCGGCCGACTATCAACGCCTCGCCGGCCGACAACGCGATCATTCTCATCTTCGGGAGTGCGACCGCCCATGCGGGCGTCGTGGCGAATCAGGCGCTCTATTTCCAGAAGGACTGGGCGACCTTGTGCATCGCGCCGCAAAGTATCCCGGGGGGCACGCACGCGGCCTCGATGAAGACCGATCCCGACGGCGGGGGCATCGGCATCCGGTACGTGTGTGATTACGACATCGACGACAACCAGTACAAGCATCGGTTTGACATCAACATCGGCCTGCTCGCGACGAATCCAGACTTCGCGCTGCGCCTGATGACTTCCTAAGGGATGGTGACATGACACAAAAACTCCTCCTCATTGTCGCGTTCATCTGGGGGGTCTGTGCCACGGCCCAGGCCCAAACCGCCCTCAATCAAGTGCGGTTGAGTGTGCCGATCACGAGTGAGCAACAGACCACGATCACGTTGTCGTCCGCCGCCTCCGTGGCGGTCAATGACACGCTCTATATCGACCGGGAAGTGCTGCGGGCAGTGACCGTGAATACCACCTCAGGGGTCGTCACGGTCACACGAGGCCAAAGCGGCACCGCGGCGACCCAGCATCTCGCGAATACGGTAGTCTGGACCGGGGCCGCGACTCGGTTCTACTCGTCGAATCCGCCGGCGGGGCGCTGTCTTGGCTCCACGGCGTATCCGGGGGGGTACTACCCCTGGATCAACACGTTGCTTGGGACGGTGTCCTATTGCACGAACACGTTTGGCCGCGCGGTGCCAGGCTACTGGCAGACCCTCACCCTTGAACGGTCGGCGGGGGCGGTGCCCTACACCGTGATTGCCTATCGCACGTCCCGGACCGCCGATGCCACGGTGGTGACGCCGGCGCAGACGATTCTGCTCTCGGACTATTTCATCGCGTCGATGACGTACAGCGGCGCGTTTGAACTCTTCCTGCCGGCGGCGACCGGGCTCCTCGGGAAGATCTATGTCATCAAAGACCAGGCGGGGCTCGCGGACGGACAAACGGGCGCGCAGGGACGCACGATCATTGTGCGAGGGGTGATCAACGACAATCCCACGCTGAATCTCAGCACGCCGGGGTCGTCCACGCGGTTGATTGGCGGCATTACGGCCACGTCGATGTATCAATGGTTTGCGTGGTAAGCACGGGTTAGGTGGTGAGGCGATGCACCGCATCACGTTTCGCCTTCTCGTGGTGGTGGTCAGCGCCTGGACGGTGCTGACCTGGCAACGGGCACTAATTTGGAGGTCTGAGCTCTCGCTCTGGACGGACGCCACGACCGTGAGTCCGCTCAAGCCGCGGGGGTGGATTAACCTAGGCTTGGCGCGCGAAGTGGCTGGGGATCTACCGGGCGGGTTTGCGGCGCAGCAAACGGCCCTCGCGCTGTCGTTCCAACCGCGGCTCAGCCGGTATCAGCAAGTGTTTTCGCAGGTCGCTTCCGCGACGAACATGGCGCGCATGCTCGCGCAGGCCGACCGGGAAGGAGAAGCGAAACAGATGTTGGATGACATTATCCTCCGGTACCCGAATTTCGCGCATGCGCGGTATAACCGGGCGGTGCTGTTGGCCCGGATCGGGCGCTGTGACGAGGGCCAGGCCGACGCGGCCATTGCGCGGAGGTTGGAGCCGAGTCTTGAGCCGATCGTATGCCCCCCCACGGCCTTTTAGGGGCGCTGATTGTGCTGACGTTGCTGGCCTATACCCCGGTGCGTCAGGCCACGTTTGCCTACGAGGATGAGACCTATCTGCGGCCGGCGACGGCGCCGTTGACGGCCTCGGCGGTGCTCCGGCCGCGTGGGCTCACGGCAGTGACGTTTCGCGCCAATGCGCTCATGGGGGGCGCCCCGCGCGCGACGCACATGACGAACGTCGCGATCCATCTCCTGGTCGGCTTGAGCGTGTTTGTCCTGGCGCTACGCTGGCTGCCAGCCCCGTCTGCCGTGTTCGTCAGCGCGATCGTGTGGCTCCATCCGCTCCAAAGTGAGGCGGTCGCGTATGTGGCGGGTCGGGCGGAACTGATTGCCGCGCTTGGGACCGTCTGGGTCGTCTGGGCGCTGACGGCCTCCCCGGTGACACTGAGCCATGCCGGGATGGCCCTCATGGGCCTCGTGGTGGCCATGGGGGGGAAGGATTTGGGCGTCATGGCTCTGCCCTTAGCCGGGCTGGCCTGGGGCTGGTCACGGCCTCTCCGGTGGTCGTGGCGCCTCGTGGCGGGCGTCCTGGCGGGCCTCGTGGCCTTTCTGGTGATCAGTTGGCCCGTGCTCGTCTCGCGCGTGTTTGGGAATGCGTATCTGGGCATGGCCGAGCGTGGGGGGTGGGGGTATCTCTGTCTGCAAAGTTACGCGCTCTGGCACTACCTGGCGCTGGTGGTCTGGCCGGTCGGGTTGACGATTGACCATGATTTCGACGTGGCGACGAAAGCGCCGGCGATTGGCGCGTTCGTGGCGGGGGCGGGCGCGGTGGGGCTGATCCTCCTGTGCCGGCGCCGCCTGCCGACCGTGACGCTCGGGTTGGCCTGGGTGATCGTGGCTCTCCTCCCACGATTCTTTGTCAGGCAACCTGAGCTGCTCACGGAACACCACATGGCGACGCCGATGATCGGGATCGCGCTCGCGCTCGCGGCGACGGTGCAGACCATGGAGGCCTGGCTGATGGGTCGGAGGAAGACAAAGGAGCCGCTATGCGTCGAGTCTGTCTAAGTCTGTCGATCTGCGCCCTGCTCGGGGGGGGCGTGCTCGCCCAGCGGGTCGTGACCTTTGAAAAGTTTCAGGTCGCGGATACCCCGGTCGGATTGTCGGCGCTCACGCTCGATCCGGTGGGGTCGCCGCAAATGACGCACTGTGTGTTGCGAATCGAAACGGCGCAGGTGCGCCTCATGGACCGGCGCGCGGGCACGGTGGGGTCCACGACCGGCCGGCGCGTGGATATTGGCGACCTCGTGGATGTCACGAATTACGATTACGCCGTCAATCTCCGGCTCGTGAAAACCGGCAGCACGACCGGGGTGGTGCAAGCGGAGTGCTGGCGATGATACTGGGCCTCCTGATCGCCATTCTCGTGGTCGCCGCCACGGATCTAACGATCAATATCTTCGCCTTTCTGGATGTGCGACACACGCGCGTCTCCGTCCATGAAAAAATCGTGACGGGGCCGCATGGACCGGTGCGATGAGCGTGGTACGCACGGCGTGGGGATTTCGGGTGCCGCGGGTGACGCTCGTGGCCAGCGTCTTGACTCCGATCTCGCCGCCACAAACGGCCAAATGCGTGAGCATCGGCAATGCGACCACGGGCGATCTCCAGGTCCACACCCGTCTCGACGAATCGGAATACTTGGTGAATGCCTTGTTTGGCATGTCGGCGGTCCCCTCGGGCAGTTTTCGCGTGGTGATTGCGTCAGAAACGGCGAATAGTCCGGTCACGGTGCAAAAGGGCAGTTTTCTGCGCTGGCGCACTATGCCATAGGAGCAGAGAGATGGGGTATCCAAGTTGGCGGTATCGGACCGGGGAAGCGCGGATTGTGCGGACGGCGGAAGAAGACGCCGCGCTTGGCCCGGGCTGGGTCGATTCCCCGGCGCTGGTGATGGTGGACGGGCCGCTCGTGGTGCAGACCGGGCCGATCCCGATCATCCCCATCGATCCGCCGATCGTGAATCCGCCCCCGCCGACCGCGGTGAAGTGGAAAAAGTTTAAGGGCCACGCGTGACGGTGCGGCTGCGTCCCCTCTCGCTCCTGGATGTCACGCCGACCTATGTCGGGTGGATGAACCATCCCGACGTGACGCGCTACCTCATCGCGGGCCACTCGCCGCAGACGGCTGAATCGGTCCGGGCGTTTGTCGCCTCCCTGCTCTGGCCGGACGCGGCCGGGTTTGCCATCGAGGTGGATGGCCAGATGGTCGGCACGATCTGCTTGCGGCACATCGACTGGATTAGCCGCGTGGCGGAGGTGGGGATTCTGGTTGGCGAGGTGTCAGTCTGGCATACGGGGGTGGCGCTCCAGGCCCTTTCGGATCTCTCGCGCTACGCCTTTGACGTGCTCAGGCTGCGGCGGCTCTGGGCGGGCACGTGTAATCCTCGCTGTGGCGCGTTGTTTGCGAAAGCGGGCTGGACCTTGGAAGGCACGCAGCCGTCGCACGTGTTTCTCTGCGGCGGCTGGCACGATCATTGGCTGTATGGGCGCAGCGCGGGAGGAGGCTAGTGCCGACGGGCGCCCAGATCACCCAACGGGCCTTGCAAGCGGCGGGGATTCTCGCGTCTGGGGAAACCGCCGACGCGGTCATGGCGCAGGACGCCCTCGCGATCCTCCAGCGCATGATCAATGCGTGGGGGATTGATCGGGGGGTCATCGCGGAGATTCTGCGCACGGTCAAAGGGCTGACGAGCGGCACGCGCGATTACACCATCGGACCTGGCGGCTCGATCAATATCGCCTATCCCGACTGGATTGACTCGGCGGGATTGATTCTCGACAGTACCGTCACGGACCCGTACGAACATCCGCTGCACGTCTACAACGACCAAGAGTGGCAGGCGGTGCGGCTGAAAACCTTGGATGCGAGGATCGTCACCGGGATCTATTTCGACCATGCCTTCTCAAGTACGGGACGGGGGACCATCAGCACCTATCCGACGATCAACATCGCGAACGTGCAGATCGTGCTCTATACCCCGCTGGCGATGACCGGGTTTCTGAATCTGGCGACGAACTACCTCTTACGGCCCGGCTACGAGGACGCGCTGCACTACAACCTGGCGAAGCGGATCTGCGTGGACTTCGAGCACGCGATCTCCGGGGATCTCCGGCAGCTCGCGGACGACAGTCTCGCGCTCATCAAGCGGGCGAATACGCGGCCCGTTGCGCTCGATGTCTCGGGCGTGCCGAGTGCGCGCGGGGGCCGGGCGACGAAAGCCTATCTGACGGGAGACTACTGATGCCGAGCTTTGACATTTACGAAACGTTCCAGAGTCACCCGCCGGGCGGGGCGTGGGTCGGGGCGAACATCCAGCAGATTCTCGTGCCGGAACCGGACGCGGGTATGGTGCGTGTGCCGCTGTTGGCGAACATCCAGAATGATGGCGGGGTGAAGTCGCCCTATTACTGTCATGGGATTCTTCGCCGCACCGCGTCACCCCTCGACCCGGCATGGACGTGGACCCTGTCGTCCCCCTCGTGCATTCTCTGGGCGCGGAAGTTGACGACCGAGGCGATGGTGGGGGGGGAGTTTTTCTTTCCCGTCGATGTCTTTCCCCTCCCCAGAGGCTTTGAAATCTACGCGGAGTGGTCTGATGCGAGCGGCGCGCATTGTCACCGGACGCGCTGCGTGAGCGTGCAAGTGCCGGCGGCGGGCTTTGACTGGACGCGGGCGGCCACGAACTTTGGCCAGTATCGCTTTATCACGCCATGAACTTTTCGTCCTTCATCGGCCCTTCCTATCGGAGTCAGTCCGGCATCGCAGAGGGCGAGCGGTCGGTCAACTGGTATCCCGAGATCATCGAGACCCAGCAGGGCAAGAATCGCTGGATACTCCTGCCCGTGCCTGGGGTGGTGCGGCGGTGGACGCTCCCGAACGGTCCGTGTCGGGGGATGTTCGCGCAGGATGGGCGGGTGATCGTGGTGGCGGGGCCGGATATTGTCGAGCTATTCGACGATGATACCTACACGGTGCGGGGCAACATCGCGGTGGATCAATACCCGGCCACGCTCTGTTCCAACGGGGCGGGCGGCGGGGAAGTGTTCATCACGAGCGGGGGCCAGGGGAAAATTCTCAACTTGACGACGAACGTTGTGTCTAGCGTGGTGGTCTCGGCGGTGCGGATGGGCGCGTTTCTCGATGGTTGGTTTCTGGCCCTCGATCCAGTGACGTCGACGCTCCATATTTCAGGCTCAGAAGACGGATTGACGTGGAACCCGCTGCAAATCATTCAGCGCAACACGGGCGGGGATAAATGGCAGAGCCTGCTCGTGAGTCACCGCCTGATCTACCTCTTCGGGAGTCAGTCGAGCGATGTCTATTACAACGCCGGGACGAGCCCGATTCCGTTTGAGGCGATTCAAGAAGGCTTCATGCAGCAGGGGATTCTCGCGCCGTTTGCCTTGACCGACAGCGAGGACGGGCCGATCTGGATCGGGCAGTCGTCCCACGGGCGCGGGGTCGTCTACCAGGCTGATGGCTACACCCCCAAGCGCATCAGCGATCACGGCGTGGAACATCAGATCCAGAGCTATGCGACGGTCAATGACGCGATCGGCTTCAGTCAACAGGACCAGGGGCACGGCTTCTCGTCGTTTACCTTCCCGACGGCGTTGGGGAGCTGGGCCTACGACGCGGCGACGACGAGCTGGCATGAGCGATTATTCTGGAATGCGCCGCTGGTGAGCTATCAGGCCGCGCGGCCCCTCTTTCACTGCTTCGCGTTTGGCGCGCATCTCGTGGGGGATCGGTCGAGCGCGGACATTTATGAGCAGAGCGTGACACAGCATCTCGATGTAGGCGGGGCCAACCTGCGCTGTCTGCGACGGTCGCCGCATCTCTCGAACGAACACCGCTGGATCACCATCAAGGACTTCACGCTCGACATGGACACGGGCGTCGGGACGACGACCGGGGCGGGGGCGAATCCGCAGGCGATGCTGCGGTGGTCCACTGACGGCGGCATGACGTGGAGTAACGAGCATTGGGCGGACATCGGCAAGCAAGGCGCCTACGGGACGCGGGTGAATTGGACGCGGCTCGGTCGGGGGCGGGATCGGGTGTTTGAAGTCGTGATCAGCGATCCGGTGCCGCGACGGTTGATTAACGCCTATCTGGAGGTGGCATGAATGCCTTTACAGCCCGCGCCCGTGCGGAATCGACTGGTCGATTTGCGACTGGGGAATTTGTCGGCGGCGTGGGGGCGCTGGTTTCAGGCCGTGCAGCAGGCGATCAACAGTCAGGCCGAAGGCCTGGGATCGGTCGCCTTGAGCGCGCAGAGCGCGTCGATTGGCACCACGGCGGTGCCGATGCCCGCGCTGACGGCAGGAGTCTACCGGGTCAGTGTGGCGGTCCGCGTCACGACGGCGGCCGGCGTGTCGAGTTCGATCCAGACGACGATTGGCTGGACCAGTGGGACCGTCGCCCAGAGCCAGAGCGGGGCGGTGAACGCCGGCAACACGACGACGACGCAGGAGTCGTACGAGCGGGTGATCCGCGGTGATGCGAATACGACGATTACCTATAGTACGACCTACGCCTCGAATCCGGCGGCGGCGATGCAGTATCAGTTAGACATCAAAGTGGCGCGGTTGCCTTAAGTAAGGAACGAAGATGCCGTATTCACTCCAGTCGCCTGACGAACAACAGCAGATGACGGACTTTACCGCGCATCTGCCGGCGATTCGTGCGTTTAAAGCCCGCTACCCGAAAGAGAGTTGGGAAGGCGCGTATTTCAAGGTCACGGGACGGGAGTTTCTGCCGGGCCGCAGTGTGAAGATCAGCGGTCGCGGTGTGCCCGAGATGACGAAGGACCGCACCGTGAAGAGCGTCCTGGCGAAATATGTCGCGCCGATTGGCGCGGGGGCTCTGACGGCGTTGACGTTTGGTGGGGCCGCGCCGACGTTAGGGAGTCTCTTTGGAATGGGCGGTAGCGCGGCGGCGTCAGTGGGAGCACCAGCGGCTCTGAGCGGCCAGATTCTCGGCACAGGCGCGGCGGCGGCGGGGAACGCGGCGGCGTGGGGCGGGACGGCTGCAGCGGGCGCGGGCTCGCTCTGGAAGAACCTTTTCAATCCGCATCTCATCAACGCGGGCGTCAACGCGGCCACGAACATCTACGGCACGAAGGCGCAGCTGAGCGCGAACGACCGCGCCACTGAGGCGCAAGAGAAAGCGGCGGCAGAGGAGCTGGCCTTCCGGCGCGAGGTGGAAGCGCAGCGCCAGCGCGAATTCGAAACCACGCGGCGGGCCAACTACGACCAATGGGCGGCCGAGGCGGGGAATATCGACGCGCAGCGCGTGGCGCGTGAAGGGCGATTGACGCCGTATCGCGGACTGGGGCAAACCGCGGCGAGTCAGTTAAGTCGGGGCATGGGCTGGGGACCAGTGTCGATGGCGGATTTGACCGTTCCGAACGCGACGATTCCGCCGTATGTGATGCGGCAATTGACGGGAAAGGGCGTCTAACATGGCCAGAGGCAGCGTATATGTGAACGGCGACCCCTGGGCCGATCCGTGGGCCGATCCGTGGGCCGATCCGGCCACGCCGCCGCGCACGGCGCCCGCCCCCTTCTTCACGCCGACCAGTCCAGGATGGACAGGGCAATCCGCGTCGAATCAAGCGGCGGCGGAGGCGGCCGGGGCGCTGGTGAATCTGCCCGTGGTCGATCCGACGAACACGCCGGGGATGCAAACGGCCCAAGCGAAGGCGGCGGCCACGGCCACGAATCCCTCATGGCAGGCGTTATGGGATCAAAGCGGACGCTCGCCAGAAGCGTTCGTGCGCGCCTACATCCAGCAGAAGGGTCTGAAAGGGAGCCAGCTTAATCCGGCGGCGATCAATGACATTCTTGGCGCGCTCCGCAGCGTCGGCGTCGAGGCCACGCTCGATACGCGCCAAGATCAGTATCACAAAGGGATTATGCTCAATGGGCAGTTCGTGAAACTGCTCGACGGGCGTGATAACTGGATCTGGGAACCCGCGGGGGCGGGCGGCGGGGACGCGGGCGGCGCAGGGCTGGCGAGTGGGGCCGTCGGGACGATGGGGGCGTTCACCGAGCCCTACACGGGGCAGTTTGCCACGCCGCCGGGCTGGGTGACGCCGGCGGGGACGAATCCGTCCGTGGCCGCGCCGCCCGACCTCGCGCTCCCGAACGCGCCCGCGCCGGACCCGTTTAGTTATGCCGACTGGAACGCGCCCGCGCCCTTTCAGGCGCCATCCATTGACCAAGCCATGCAAGAGCCCGGCTTCCAGTTGCGGCTGAAAGAGGGCCAGCAAGCGCTGGAGCACAGTGCGGCGGCGAAGGGCACGCTGCTGTCAGGCGGTACGCTCAAAAGCCTACTGGGCTATTCGCAGGATCTGGCCGGTCAGGAATACAACCAGGTCTACAACCGCGCCAAAGGCCAATACGACACGGGCCGGAGCCAGAGCCTTGAGGATTACCGGCAAAACTACGGCAAAGCGGCCGACACCTACGCGACGCGCAATGCGACGGGCCAGCAGACGTATCAGAACTTGTATCAGTCCGCGCTCGATCAGTTTGCGCCGAAACTGACGGCGTGGAACAAACAAGCGGACTTTACGCAGCAGAATGCGGGAGAAGACAAGCGATCGGCCTGGGACCGCTATCTGACCGGCTACAACATCTGGAAAGAGAACCAGGACCGTCCGTTCTCGAAGCTCTCGCAGTTGACGCGACTCGGATTGGACGCGACCTAACCCATGCCGCCCTTCCGCTACGATGCCTACGATTACGGCCCGACCGAGCGCATGGCCGATCTGGTCGCCGCGCCTGGGCGGATTCAGGCGCAGTCGGCGCTGCGGTCAGGGGCCGTGAAGGCGGACCTCGCCCAGAATCTTGGCGGGATTGCCAATCAAACCATCGCCACGATGACGCAGGAGCGGCGCGAGGCGCCGAAGCGGGCGCTTGAGACGCGACAGATTCAAGACGTGAATCGCCAGATGAATGACGCGGATCAGGTCCGGCAGATTTTGAAAGAGAGCGGGGGAAATCTCGTGACGGCATTCCCGAAATTGATGGCCGTGTCGCCCGAGATCGGGATGAAATATCGCACGGCGTTGGCTGAGGCGCAAGACGCGGCGCTGAAGTTTCAGAAGTCGAAGCTGGAACATGACACCGCGCAGATTGAGTTTATCGGCCGGAAGTTGTCGAGCGTGACCGATCAGGCGAGTTACGACCAGGCGCGCGTGGCCATTGAAGCCGCCACCGATCAGGACTTACCGCCGCAGTTTAATGCAGGCTGGGTAAAGGCGCGGCAACAGGAAAGCCTGACGGCGAAAGAACGCGCGGATCAGGCCATGAAGCGGTTCATCGAAGAAGACCCGACGAAGAACATCCGCGATCTTCAGACGGGCGTGGTGACGCCTGCGGCAGAAGTGAAGAAGCCCACGTCGGCGCAGGAATACGAATATGCGAAGACGCAGGGCTTTACAGGCTCGTTCGAGCAGTATCAGAACGAGGACGCGAACAGGAAGCGATCAACGATTAACGTGAGTGGCGAGGGCAAGTTCCAATGGGCGACCGATCCGAAAGATGGCATCGTGCGACTCATGAGCGTTGATGAGATCAGGAAGATGGGCGGACAACAGCCGCCCACGTCAGACATGCGGAATAAGGTGGCTGGTCGCTCGCTTGTGGAGAAATCGATCAACGCTATTCAAGATTTGAGCGTGCGAATTATCTCAAAGATCGGGCCGGCCCAACGTGTCGAGGCGGTCAAGCGAGGACTGGAAGCCACGTTCGGGAATGACCCGGAGTTTCGCACGTATCAAGATGCGCGCACGGCGTTGGCGGGGAATCTCGCGGTCGCGCAGCAAGGCTCTCGACCGAGCGATGCGGACATTAAGGCGATTTGGCTGCCGTTGGTGCCTGACGCGTATCGCGACACGTCGGCGAGTGCGAAGATGAAATGGGATCTGATTCGGACGATGTCCAGTGCGCCGCCAAGCGAGGGCGGATTACCCGCTGAATCACCACAGAAGATCGGTCGGTTTGACGTGGTGGTGGGGCCATAATGCCCACCTACACGATCCGCGATCCACAGAGCGGGCGCACCGTGAGTCTCACAGGAGACAGTCCGCCAACGGAACAGGAATTGACGGATATTTTCTCGAAGCTTTCACTTACCTCTCCACTGGACACCACGAAGCCGACATCGACCGGGTTAATGGCCTCATTGCGGGAGCGGGCGTTTGCGAAGGTCGGCGCCTCGCCCGATGCCGATCTTGCGACGGTGTTGAAGGCGAACGCGCGTCATGAGGACCAACGCATCCTCGAAGGGGCGCGCGCGATGCCGGGCGTGGGCGGCGCGATAGGCGGACTCATGGGGGGCATTCCTGGAGCGGCGGCCGGCGGGGTGGTGGGTGAAGCGGTCCACCAAGTCATCGATCGAACACAGCGCCCGTCCACGATGAGTCAACAAGGCGTGGCGATGGGCAAGGCGGGGCTTACGCAAGGGGCATTGCAAGCCGGGGGCGGCAGGCTCGCCTGGGGCGGCGGCCAACTCGCGCGCTGGCTGATGAATCGCGCGACGACGCGAGTGACGCAAAAACTCGCGCTGGAATTTCCAGGGCTCAGCGATACGCTCATTGACCACGCGCTCACGGTGTCAAAGGGCGGGTATGAGAAAGCGCACGCGCTGTTGAAGGCCGCGAAAGCACCGGCAACGGCCGCACTGAAAACAGCCGACACAGCGGGCGCGGCGATTCCTGTCGTCTTAACGCCAGAATTGGCCGAGACGCTCACGACGGCGCTTATTCAAGATGCGGTGAAATCTGGGCAAGTGCCGAAGGTGGCGGCGAATACGCCCATTCAAGTGGCGACGAAGCGTTTGAGTGGACCACTCAAGACGATGATTGCCGACATTGACGCTGCGAAGGACGGCGGAACCATCACCCTGAATGCAACACAGTCGGATGTCTTTAAGACGCAGCTTCAAAAAGAATCCCGGCGATTCTATTTCAATAAGATCGCGCCCAACGGCCCGAACGCGCTTCCTGCTGAAGCCACGCTCAAGGCTGAGTATGCCACACGGTTAAACGAGGCCATCGATCTGCTGGCGAAAGGTTACAAGGCGGCCAACACCGAAGCACAGCCGTTAATAGGCGCGGTGCGAGGACTCAAGCAAGCGATTCGGCCAAGCGGCAATCTCTTGCAGGCGATGGTCCGACCGGGGATGGGCGCGCTGGTCGGGGGCGCCGCCGGGTCACGTGAAGGCCATCCTTATCTCGGGGCGGTGGCTGGGGCGGCGCTCACGTCACCGCGTGGGATGTCGATGGAAGCTATCGGCTTAGGGAATCCTGTGGTGCAACAGTTTTTAAAGCAGTTACCGCGGGCCGCCTATGCGGCGCTCATGGCTGCGTTGCCAGCATCAGCGGATACGCCACCAGGAGACTTAGCGCGAGGGCCACGATGAGCACGAGGGCCGTCCAGCACGCCACGCCAATGGCCGCGATGAGGGGATTTGTATCGAAGTGGAAGCATGACATGACGAATGATAGCAGAAGGGCAGGGCGTTCATACCATGAACGTATATCTTCGTAGGCTGATCGGCCTCGGCGCCTCGCTGGCCGGCCTCGTGCTCGTGGCGAGTCTCACGCAGCCGATCTGGGCGCAAACCACCGGCACGCTCGCCCCGGTCGAGAAACGTCAATGGTTCGACGACAGCGGCCTGCCGCTCGCTGGCGGGTTTGTCGCCACCTATACGGCGGGCACCTCCACCAGCGCGGTGGTCTACACCGATGCCGCGTTGACGACCCCCCACGCGAATCCCGTGGTGCTGGACTCGGCCGGCCGCGCGACGATTTATCTCGCCCAAGCGGCCTATAAATTCGTCATCTCCAATTCGGCCGCCGTGCCGCTCTATACCACCGATAACGTGCAGAGCACGGCCTACAGCGCCGCCCAAGCGACCATTACCTCCACCTGTGATGTCCGGCTCACCCTCACCTCAAGCACGCCGGTCACGACCAGTGATGTCACCGGCGCGACCACGGTCTATGCCACGCCGTATAAAGGCAATAAGTGCGCCCTCTATGATGGCGCGAACTGGAACGTGCGCACGTTTGCGGAATTGTCGCTGACGCTGGGCGCGGACGCCGCCAACAGCAATTACGATGTCTGGCTCTACGACAACGCGGGCGTCGTGACGATCGAGCGGCTCGTCTGGACGAACGCGACCACGCGCGCCACCGCCGTGGTCCTCCAAGACGGCATCTTGTCGAAATCCGGGGCGTTGACGCGCCGCTACATCGGCACCTACCGGACGACGAATATCGCGGGGACGACGGAGGATTCCCGGTTTCGGCGCTATGTCTGGAATTATCTGCACAAGGCCACGCGACCGATGCGCGGCGTGGACACGGTCGGCTCGTGGACGTATTCGACCCTGACCTATCGCCAAGCGAACGCCAGCACGCTCCTCCAACTCAATCTCGTCACCGGGGTGCTGGAGAGTAGTTTAGCGGTGCATGTCCGGACGATGGCGACGAATTCCGGCACGGGCGTGTTGGCGTATCTCGCGGTGGGAGAAGATACCACCGTCACGCCGCTGGCGAGCGGCTGTCAGGTCGCGACACAGGCCTTGGTCACCTCGAATAGCGATTTCCCACTTAGCACGACCTGCCAGATCGCGCCCCCGCTGGGCTATCATTACTACGCCTGGCTCGAACAAGCGACGGCGTCGGGCACGACCACATGGACCGGCAACGGGGGCGGGGCGAATGACATTGGGGCGATTTATGGCCTATTCAGCGAGTAACGCAGGGCGAGGGACTATGACAAGACAACTCTGGGCATTGGTGGGAATGGCGGTGTGTCTCGCGCTCGGGCTCTCGATCCCGCTCGGCGGACAAGTCACGATTGCGCCGGTCGGCAACGCGGGGTCCGTCTCGTCCGGCACGACGGACATTGGGAATATCGTGCCCGTCACCGTGTCGTCCGGCACCCTCAGTATCGGGAACGTCCCGACGGTGACATTGTCGGCCACGCGGATGATTGCGACCGTGTCGAATTCGGACGGGAGTTATGCGTCCCTCGCGGATGATGCGGCGTCCACCTATTATCTGGCCGTCACCGCCGGCACGAACGCGGTCGCGATTAAAGCCTCCGCCGGGCAGGTGTATCTCTATCACGCCACGAATATCAAAACGGCCATCATTGACTTCGTGCGGATGTATAACACCTCGCAGACCCCGACCTGTGCCAGCGCGACCAACTTTGTGGAAACGATCCCGATCCCTGCGGCCTCGACCGGGGCGGGCTATGTGCGTCCCATCGCGAACGGGCAGGGCTTTACCCAAGGCATCGCGCTGTGCGTGACCGGCGGCGCGGGGAGTACGGATAACACGGCCGCCCAAGTGGGCAGCTATCTCACGATTCTCTACCGATGATCCACCGCGTCATCGTCATCGCTCTCTGCGTCTGTGCCGGTCTGATCGCGAGTCCCACACAGGTCTCGGCCACGGTCGCACTGGTAGCCAATACCTGCGTGGCCTCAGCGAATGGCAACAACGTCACAACCGGGAGCCTTGACACGACCGGAGCGACGGTGATCGTGATCGGCGTGGGGACAAGCGCAGGCACCTATGGGAGCCCGCCAACCGATAGCAAATCGAACACCTGGACCCCGTTAACCACCGCGAGCGCCGCCGCAGGGAACAGCCAGAAACTCTATTACGTTGAAAATGGAACGGTCGGCACGGGGCACACCTTCACCTATGCCGAGACCGCGAAATTTCCGTCAATCTGTGTCGTCGCCTTCAGCGGCACGCAGACGAGCGGGTCGTTTGACGTGCAGAACACCGGCACGGCGGAATCAGGGACGACCGTCCAACCAGGCAGTGTCACCCCGTCAGCGAATAATTCAGTGCTCGTCACCGGGGTCTCGCATGGCAGCGCGAGTGTCACGATTGATGGCAGTTTCCTTGAAGGCGGCGATGTCGGGGCGGGCGCATTTAATTGGGGCTGCGCGATCGCTTACAAGATCCAAACCACGGCTGGGGCCGAGAATCCGACGTGGACCGAAGGCGGGACCGATTTCGGGCAGGGGCAGGCCGCCGCCATTGCGGTCTTCCAAGACGCCAGCGCGGGGGCGACGACGCCGCGCCGCCTCAGTTTCTTAGGTGTGGGGAATTGACACGCCATCTCCGCGGCGTGCTCGTGGGACTCTCGCTCTTGTGGCCCACGCCAGCGTGGGCGGCGACGTACTATGTCGCGACAACGGGGAGCGATGCCGTTTCGTGTGCGACCGCGCAAACGATTACCACGCCGAAGCTGACACTGGTCTCGGCGATTGCGTGTCTCACGGCCGGGGATGAGCTCCAAGTCCGCGCCGGGACCTACACGCAGCAAATCGCGACGGTGCCCTCTGGCACGTCCTGGGCCGCCAAAGTTCGGATTGTGGCCTACACGGGCGAAACAGTCTGGATCACACCGACCGCCTCGGTGACGGCGGACAACGTCATCTGGCTCGACTGTAATTGCTCCTACATCGAGTTTGACGGCATCAATCTCGACGGCACACTCGCCGGGGCGGCTGGACTGTGGGTGAGTACGAATAATCTGCTCAACCCGCACCACATTCGGATTCAGAACGCGACGATCATCGCCGGGACGCAAGGGTCGCAAGCCGGGGTGTCGTTTGGCGCGCATCAAACCATCGGGTCTGTCGGAGGGAATGAGGCCATCAACCTGACGATTCATGGCGGGGGCATTGCCGGAGAGTGCGGGTTCGCGTGCTCGTCCTACGGCGTGTATCTGGCTGGCCCCAACAACCTCGTCGAGGGGAACACGATCTACGATGTCTCCGGCTTCGGCATCCAGATTTACAACGGCACTGGTGACCCTGCCATCAACAACGTCGTCCGCAAGAACATCATTCGTGATATTTCACGGCGTGGAGAGGTCTCGCAAATCGGCGGGATGATGATCTCGGCGGCCTCCAATCAGATTTACAACAATCTCATCTACAACATTGCGGTCAGCGGGGCGGGGCGAGGGCTGGAAACCTTTGGGGGGATCGCCGATAACAATCTGCTGTATAACAACACGATCTACAACGTGGCGGCGACGGGCATTCATATTGATACCGGCGCGGCGGGGACTGAGCTCAAGAACAACATCATCTGGGGGCAGGGGGGCACGGCGATTGTGAATGACGGCACTGGGACGGTGCAGACGACGAACCTCATCACGAATCCGAGTTTCACGAATGGGCCCGGGGGCGATTTTACGTTGGCCCTGGGCAGCGCCGCGCTCGACACGGGCACCGATCTGAGCGGCACGTTTACCACGGACTTGACGGGGGCGACCCGCGTGGCCCCGTGGGATATTGGCGCGTATGAACGGAGCGGGGGCGTGCCGGCCGACCCGCCCAATGGCCTCTGGACGGGCGGTACGGGCCATTCAGGGGCCACGGGATCGCGCGCCCGTCGGCGGATGCGATGATGATGGCGAGGGGCGATCGAGGAACGGGGGTGGGTCATTCATTTTTCAGGTGATGTCTCGCTCGGGAATCTGCTGACGGTCGTCACGCTTCTCGTCATCGCCATCCGCTTCGGCTGGCTCGTGGGGAGTATCCAACAGGTGATTCTTCTGCACACCAAGCGCCTAGATCGCTATGAGGAAACGATGGTCACGATTGTGGGCGACGTGCAGCGCTTGGTTGGTCGCGTGGAGGGCGTGCAGGATCGGCTGGATCGGTGGAAGGGCGTGTAGCGCATGATTGGGGGGCTGCGGACCAAGGCGGGCGTCGAGTTCGCGCAGATTCAGGCGGGCGGGTTCCGGCTGCTCGGCGCGCTGGAGGCGACGGCGCGTGAGATGGGCCGCATCCTCACCATTACCTGTGGCACTGAGGGCCATGGCCCGACCGATCCACACACGCGCGGGCTGGCGTATGATGTCTCGGTGCTCGGGATGGCCCCAGATGACCTCGTGCTGCTGCGTGCGCACCTGATGGAGGCGCTGCCGGCGGATCTCTTTACCGTGCTCTACGAAGTCCCCCAGCTGCCCGGCCCTGGCGTGTTGCAGGCCATTGCCACGTTGAATACGCGCGCGTCCGCGCCGCATCTCCATCTGCAAGTCAGAAAAGGCACGGTATATCCGCCGTCGATGCTGGTGACGCCAGAGACGAGGATCGTCTGAGTTCGACACTTCACGTTAAGGCCCGCCTAGACGGGGCTTGACAGTAATCAATCGTTTCGCGTACACTCCCTGACATGTCGTGGTCGCATCGCCCTCGCATTACCCGGTCAGTCACGCCCCTCCGCTTGCGCCGCGCGACTGATCCCCGGCATGGCACGAGCGCGGCCTACGCACGGGGCTGCGGGTGTGTGCCCTGCCGCGCGGCGAATACGCAGGCGCAACGCGAGAAGCGCCGGGGGAATTTGCAGTGGATCGCCTGAAGGAGCGTGAGGGATGAGTAACTTTACGTTAGGGCTGATAGCAGGGGCGCTCCTTTGTATCGCCGTTAAACTCTCGGAAATCGCTAGGCTCTTAGAACAGTTGGTGAAGCGATGATCCCAGACAGCGAGACACGTCGATGAAGTGGCCGAATATGTTTTGTCGTCGGGGTTTCCATTGGTATCACAACCGGCGCGAATTGATGTATTGGCGAGCACGATTCTTCGGTGGATGGTGGCCGTATCCTGTGAGCGGTTACATAACCTACCAGGAGTGTCGCGGCTGCGGAAAGAACAATAAGCCGACTCTTGATGGCGACCGGACTGTTGAGAGGGAATGGGGATTAGGAGACTACCGTGGAACCGAGGGACATCGAGACCCGCCTGAAGGCGCTCATAGAACGACATCGAATGCACGGTGCTCCCGAATCGCAGTTCTATGGAAACGACTTCTACCGAATCACTACAGACAATCTTGACGTACTCGTTCGAGAAGCCTTCGCCCTCGGCCAAGCGGTCAGCGCCCAGACGCGAGACACGGAAATGTTCGTTGGATTACCAGAGCATCTTCAGTCTTCTAATATCCCATTTATTTCGCGACGGCACGCTGAAGATTTGCCACCGCGAGCGCATGTTTACGCTGCCGGCGATGTAGATAGATTAGTCGAAGCCGCCCGATCCGAACAGCGCGAGCGTGTCCGAGCCATTGCCACCGCCATCCGTCAGGCGAAAGACGTGACGCCTAAGGAGTAGCAATGAGTAGCACCCTGAATGTCAAGCTGACGGTGGGCGACGCCCCGCTCGCCTATGGCCTCCCGGCAAAAGGTCGCATCCGCGTGGCCTTTGGCACAGGCTCAAGCGACGAGGCGGCGTTTCAGCACTTCACCGATGAAGCCGGCACGGTCAGTATCGAGCTGCTGCCAGCAGGCTTCTACCGCATCCATCCCCTCGCTGAAGGGTATCAAGCCGATCCGGTCGATGTCGAGATGCCGCATGACGAGCAGATCGTGATTGCGATGACGAAGCTGCCCGCGCCTGGAGAATCTGGATTTCTTGGAACGGCTCACTATCAGCACGACTTGCTGCATTACTTCGTCGATGACAAGAATCAGCCGTGGCAGATGCGCGGCTACACGGCCCACCTCCTCCCCGCGAGAGTGCTGCAAGGACGCGATATTCGGCCCTTCATTCGCGAGGCGCAGAGCTACGGCGCGAACACACTGATCACGATTGGTACGCACCTGTCCCCGTGGAAGACCGATCACGGGTTTCGGTTTGACCCACGGACACAACAGGCGAAGGACGCCCTCGTCACGATGTTCGATGTCGGCGCGGAGATGGGGATGCGGTTTGCGCATGGGGTGGCAGCCGACATGCAATACGGGCTGACGGATGCCGAGAAGCGGCGCATCTGGGACGAACAATGCGAACTTGCTGACGGGCGTTGGAATTTGCTCTGGCGCTGCGGCAATGAAACCAGGGTCAACGGGTGGGACCCGAGCCTCTTCCCGCAGAAGAACTTGCACGGGGTGTTGCAGTCGGCGGGCTCGACGGGCGAGAACACGATTCCCATCCAGCAGTACCGCGATTTCTCCGAGTGGCAGTCACGCCGCAGCCCGTGGCATAAGGTGCTGGACGATTCCGGCGCAGGCATCTTCGAGCAGAACAACGGCTATAATGGCGGCGGGCAGCAAGTCGGCCCGTTTCCCTGCCCCATTGTAATGATCGAGGGGATTTATTTCGCCGACACCGACCCCGATCACGTGGGCGATGCGCGTGAGACGGACCCGCAGAAAGCCCTGATGGTTGGGTTGCAGATCGGCGCATCCTGTGCGGGTGGCGGCGTGGGATGTTCGCGCGGGCTGGAAGGCGATCCGAATGGACCGGTGGCGGCCGAGTGCGCGCGGCAACAGTTCAGGGGGATGCAGGCGGCATTTCTCCGATGAAGATCAGAAATCCCTGGACCGCCTTCTGGGACTGGCTGTTTCGGTGGGGGAACAAGACGAAATGACTAAGCTGGCGGATCTGCCGGAGACGTGGCAAGTCGAAAACAACGAATGGGATGAACGCTTAGGCGTGGAAAGCGTGTCGGTCCTGACAAGAGTGCTTCAACAACGGACAAACCACCTCGACGCCGCCCTCGCCGAGCTGCGGACGCAGGTGGGAGCATTATCAGGATACGACATGGCCATTGCTGAAGTCCTCGCCCTGCTGACGCCCACGCCGAAGGAGCCAGCATGACCCGCGCCGCCCGCGTCGAAGCCCTCCAGATCCGGCTGCAGACCGACCGCAGCCAGGTGCCGATTTGGGAGATTGTCGTGTTACTGGGTCAGTTGCTGATTGTCCTGCGGGTGCTCTTTGCCTAGTTCAGGGAGGTAACGCATGACGCTCGCGAATCTATCGGAGACGCTGAGACGAGAAGCGACAGAACGAGAGGCTATTGCCTGTACTCAATGCGCGGATGCTCGTGCTGATGGCATGAATAAGGCCGCTGATTTATTCATGCTCGCAGATCGACTTGAAGCGGCTCTTCACGAACAGGAGAAGGCAGACGTTGGAGTTATCACGCTCTGTCGAGAGTGCGGGCCTAATATAGCTATTGACGAGGATGGTTGTTGTCTCGCTTGTGGTGCTAATGCGTATCCAGCCATCGAACAGGTGGATGCGCTGCAAGAAGACCTCATTGCGATGAACACACTACTTACGAAAGTGGCTGAGAAGGCAGCCGTGGCAAAGGAGTCTAAAGACGCGGCCCTTGCGGAGCTGCGGGCGCAGGTAGAAGCAATAAATATCGAACACGTCATCATGCAGGAATCGCATGGCAATAGGTCGCAGTATCAGGTTGTGAAGATCGTTGCGGAGCGCGTGAGGCGAGATGTTCTCGTGCGGCTCGCGTCAAGGAGCTGCAAATCCGCTTGCAGCTCAACCGCAGCCAGGTCACGACCGAGGAGATCGTCGAGCTGCTGAGCGAACTGCTCATCGCGTGGACGAGGAGGGGGCCTCGGGATGTCCCGTGCCGCTGACCGCCTGAATCTCTCGCTCGTCGTGGGCGTGTTGACGATCGTCGGGGTCTTGGTCGGTGCAGGCATCACCTACGGCAAACACGCGCAGCGCACGGCGGAACTCGAACGACGCATGGAAAAGATCGAGCAAGTGTTTAGCTTGACGCACCCGGACACCTCAAAGGCGTTCGGGGTGCGGCCAGACTAGGAGGGATTGGATGTTGAACCGAGATTCGTTGTTGCTGTATGTCGGCCTCGCCGTCGCCGTCGTCGGCTATCTCATCACCGCCGCGAAGCCGCCACAGGAATGGGCCTATGCCGAGTGGCTGCAAGCCGCGTCGTTTGCGTTGGCCTGGCTGATGGGCAAGTTGGGGACGAGTCCGCTGCCTGGGAAGCCGTCCTAGATGACCACGATCAAAAGGATTAAGGTTCCACAGGTCGTATTCGCGCTCGGCGATCATCGCCAAGCAACTTCGTCAGGCGTGACGATGACTTTCCGACCGCTCTACTATAAAGGCCGATGCATTGGCCAGATCGACCCCGATTATGCGGACGTGGTGATGAGGCAGCTCTTAAAGGCAAAGTCTTAAGAAGTAAAGGAGGACAGACATGAAGCTCGATTTCTTCAAAGTGCTCGCGGCGATCCAGCAAGGGATGGCCTTCGCGGAACTGTTCCGGTCAAAGAAGACCGGGAAAGAACGCCTCGCCCTCGCCCTCGACAAGGCGGATGACTTCATTGTCACGGCCGAGGGGTTGGTCGGCAAAGACCTCTTGAAAGAGGAGAAGGTCCGGGTGCTGGCCGAGGAATACATCGCCATCGGGATCAAGCTCAGCAAGGCCGTGGACGAGGCGAAGGCGCTGCGGGCGGACCGCGTCCCCCCGGTCTAGCGACGATCTACTGGCGGCTCATTAGGGGAACTGAGTCGCCGGATTACTGAAAGGCGAACCGATGCTGCGCGTGGCGCTGCTACTGCTCTTGAGTGGACTGGCTCTCGCCGGACAGGGTCAGCCGACCTGCGATGGCACGGAAGAGCCCTGTTACGAAGACCGTCCGTGGATGCGCGGCACGATCGAGAAAAGCTGCGCGGCACCGGCTGAGGTGGAGAAACTGCGGAAGGAGTTTCCGAACCGGACCATTCTGGACTGTCACTGCCGACATGTCTGCGATCCGGCGGACCCGAATGCGGGGCAGACCGGGGGGCGGAAGTGGGACCCGCTTTGCGCGGCCCGTTGCTCGCCTTCAAATTGCCAGTGCCGTCACGTGTGCGACTCATAGCTAAAGCCAACCGTTTCGGGTATACTGATGCCATGACGATGACCGCCTCGCAGATGGGCCAGAAAGGGGGCGCGGCCCGCACGCCCGCCAAGCTCCGCGCCGCCGCCAAGAACCTGAAACTGGCCTTACACGCCCTCAAAAAGAAACGCTTGACAACGCGAAACGCTTAGGATAAAGTCACCTTCGTGATGGGAGGTGCGTGATGCCTGAGATGATGCTGGTCCTTTGGCAACTTCTTCCTGGGTTGGCTGTGCTGGTTCTCAGCGCGGCGGTGGGCATGGTGGGCGAAATACGCTATGGATCTTTCTTGCGGCCACCAGCCTATTGGGCGTTGGGCGCGGGGTCAGGCCTGCTCAGCGCAGGGCTCTTACAGAGGTGAACACAACATGACTATGACCGATGCCCGCCGCAAAGCCGTGGACCTCGCCCTGGAACGGGCCGGGGTGCCGGGAAAGGGGGCCACATGGGTATGTTAGTCGTCCTGTTTCTTGTCGCCTATGCTGCTGTCTACGGTCTGCCGACGGTGCTTCCAGCGCACGACACCTCGCCCTGTGCGCGATTTAACATATCGGTGCAGCGCGCGCCGATCGCCTCCGCTGGTCACGAGCCCGACTGGGTAACGACCATCCAAGCTAGAACGGCCTGTTGGAATGCTGACGGCGGCTCAGGGCTGGTCATGCTGGGGCTCGAAGGCTTGTCGTGGACGCCTGAGTTTAAGTATCGCATCCATGTGATTTCTGTAAAGTAAAGGTAACGCCATGATCCCCTTGAGTCTTGTCGCGTTATCGGGAGTATTCGCGTCCTACGCGGTCGGCCTTGTCCTGATGGCAGTAGCGCCAGCGGTCTTGCAGTCAGGGTTCGGGTCCACCATTCCCGCAGGGGTGGCGGGCACGGTCTGGTGCGGACTCGGGGCGGTCGTGTTCGCTATTTACGATTGTCCTCGGACCCAAAGGCAATAACCATGTTTCAAACTTCCTCGGACCAAATTATTAAGATTCTCCGTAGCTACGCCACTCAGACCGACCGCGTTGCGTTGGTGATCGCTGCGGTGACGCCGGAAGGGGACTACCGCATCGTCCATGCTGACACAATGCTCGGCCAATGGCAGTATCTACCAGAGGACGTGTTGAGAAAAGATTACTTCACGCCGATGGTCACAAGTGTGTTGCAGGGGAGAACACGTGCGATGCCTAAGACCGATCCTCGCCGCAAAGCCGTCGATCTCGCCCTGGAGCGGGCCGGGGTGCCGCTGGAGTCGTTGGACCCGACGTTTGTCGCATATTGGTTGGACCAGAACAAGACGCCTGAGCAAATCGTGTCTATCGCCACGAACCATGCCATCTGTCCGCGGTGTGGCGCCATCAACACGCACGTGGAAGGCTGCGATATGGAGCGGTTGTGGGCCGTCTAGGGGCGTGGCTGCGGCGCTGGTGCTGCGACAGATGGCGGCCCATGGGCGCGTATGAGGCCTACAAGTTTTTCGCGCGGCAACCCGTGATTCGTCCGCAGCAAAAGGAGTAGTTAAAATGGATTATGACGCCGAAGTGGTCACCCGTACCGCGTCTCTATTGTGTGAAGGCACCTGTGAGCCGAACCATGTCCCTCATACCTTTTGTCGCTGTGATAAGATCCGCCGGCCTGCGGGAGACGTGTCTGCGGTGTTGGTGATCTTCACGTGCGACCAGTGCGGCGCCGAACGTGTCTGGGGCCAGATGGGACCGGAATAAGCCATGAGGATGTTTCTAGCAGAACGGAGGACAGAGTGAGACAGAGCCAGATCGACAAGAGAATTATCGAGCTTGAGCAGGACATCGCCGTCAACCAACACGCCATCGCCGTGCTGCGCTCGGTGCAAAAGAAAGCGCCGGCCAAGGTGAAGAAGCCAAAGCCGGAACTCGTGCAGAAGGCGATCTAACCGACGAAAGGCGCCATGCAAGGGCGCCCTTCAGAACCGAGGAGAACGAAGATGACCAAGAGTATCACACAATCGCCGGATCTATTTCTCGCGGGGTGTCTGACCGGGCTGTTCGGGGCGCTCTATTTCTGCGGGCTCGCGCTCGCCTTCGGGGCGTTGTGAACAATCACTATCTCCACCAGGACGACAGCGCCTTTCTCGGCGGGGAACCTGACGATAGCTGTCCGCACACCCATCGTTGTCACTGTGGATATGTGTGGATTTGCCGTGACCCGGAGTGCCGTCAAGACGACGAGTGCTCTGACTGCGAAGCGGAATCGCTTGATTTGAGAGGGGACGAAGATGCCAAAAACCAGTGAGATGCGCGAGAGCAAGTTCCTGAAAAAGGAAGATGTCGGCCGCGGTCTGCTCGTGACGATTGCGAGTTGTCAGCAACACAACGTCGCTATGGAAGGGGCGTCGCCGGAACAGAAGTGGACGCTCGGCTTTCACGAGCTTGACAAACCGCTCGTGCTGAACTCGACGAATATTCAACTCTGCGAGCAGGTGTGCAAGTCGGACGATACCGACCAGTGGATCGGCAAAAAGATCGTGCTCTATGCAGATCCGAACGTGTCGTATGCGGGGAAACTCGTCGGAGGCATTCGTGTGAGAGCGCCAAAACCAAGCGCGGTTGTCGCCGCACCACCACTACAACCCGTCGTCGAACTCACTGACGACGATATTCCTTTTTAGGAACATGATATGGGCATGAACGGACACGGCGCTCAACGCATCATTGTGGACATCGAAACCGCGCCGATCGCGGACGCGGCCAGGTATCTGGATCCGTCGGACATCGCAGCGCCGGCGAACTGGAAAGACCCGGAAAAGATCGCGGCCTACTGCGTAGAGAAGCAAGCCGAACTCGTGAGTAAGGCGGCGCTCGACCTCGACCTGTGCCGCATCGTCGCGCTTGGGTATATGGCCGAAGATGACAGTGAGGCGACGGTGTTGTTGTGCAAAGACGAACAGATGGAATATGACGCGCTCACGACGTGGTGGACGGTGCTCGATGAGCGTTCAACCATCGGCTACAACAGCCTTGGGTTTGATCTGCCAATCATTCAGCGCCGGTCACTCTATCTCGGCATCGACGCGCCGATCCTGAACCTCGACAAATACCGCTCGCCGCATATCGATTTGCAGCAGTGGCTCAGTCTCAACGGGACCAAGACTTACCGAAAGCTGGGTTGGTATGCCAAAAGGTTCGGGCTGGACGTGCCGAAGGATGACACCAGCGGTAAGGACATCGGCGCGATGGTGACGGCGGGGAACTGGAACGGCATCGCGGCGCATTGTCGGGCCGATGTCATGACGACACGGGCATTGGCGGTGCGGATGGGATTGGGCGTTCAACAGGGGGCATTCGTCTAGTGACCGTTCGGGATCTCCTCAAGACGGCACAGACCGAAATCAGGCGGGGCGATCTCACGCCGGGCCGGGCGTCGGAACTCCTCGTGGAGCTCACGTCGCTCCTCTCGACGGTCCTCACGGAGATTCGCGAGGCCGATATGTCCTATGCCAACGTGCTCTTGACGCACCTGGACGGGGAAGAAGCGGCCAACCGGGCGCGCATCCGGTCGCAGGTGAGTCCTGAATACACACGCATGAGAGAAGCGCGAGACACCCAGGCCGTGCTGATGGAACTCGTGCGAAGTTTGAAAATTGTGTTGCGGGCGATGACCGAAGAAATGAGGCTCGGAACCCGATGACCGCCCTACCCAAGCCTCGCCCGCGTGCGCTCGAGAAAGCCGACGCCAAGCGGGCGCTCGCGCTGATCGACAAGGCCGAGCGGCTGACCTGTAAGCAGCGGAGCGGCGGGCGATGTGAAGTGCAGATCGTTGACTCGGTTCGGGCGGCTGGTCGGAAAGACGGCAAGGAGTTCTATCGCTGCACGCGCTTTGCGAGCGAGAACCATCACCTATTGGCCGGTTCAGGGCGGCGGAATAGCGGGAAGTCGATCCTGAGCCGCCATCGCCTTTATTGCTGTTCGATCTGCCACAAGGACATTACAAACCACGTCTTGCGGCCGATTGGCCTCCAGGCCGAACGCGAGTGGGCCGAGACGGTGAGATACGAGAGGCGACGATGAAACAGACGATTCGTAATAGGTATGACAACGCGGTGCTGTGGGAAGGGGACGCCGACAGCATCCTCGACGCGCTCAAAAAGGCGCTGAAGGTCAAAGCGGACCTGTCGGGGGCGAACCTGTCGGGGGCGGACCTGTCGGGGGCGGACCTGTCGGGGGCGGACCTGTCGCGGGCGAAC
>ERZ1292632.1068-Hain-H43-01um-R2-1068-length-28508-cov-6_pt1 | contig 28508 bp, 48 predicted proteins | sample MGYA00564407_ERZ1292632 | MGnify/ENA primary metagenome ERZ1292632 (study PRJEB36523, sample SAMEA6512637) | groundwater metagenome | collected 2019-01-08 | study: AquaDiva: Metagenomics assemblies of 32 groundwater samples | reverse complement strand
TGCTCCGGCCATTTCTTCGACCCCTTCGCGATTTCTGGATGGATCACGGCGTACCGGCGCCATTCTTTGTTGTTCGGCTCGGTGTGGTGCTTGGCGACACAGTGGTGAAACGTGACGCGGCGCGCAGTCGTAACGATCACGGCGCACCGGGGCACGCTCTCGGGGTCCAGCGGATCCGTGAGGTGAACCTCCACGAATTGCGGGGCCTCGTTGACGAAGCCCCGCGAGCCGATGGCCTGGGTCGCCGCCACGATCATGCGCGCCCGCGGCGTCATATTCGGCGCTCGTCGTACATGCGCCGGCGCAGGTAGTCCCCAAACCGAAGATCGGGGAAGCAATCGGCAATAGTCAGCCAGCCGTCGTAGCGGGCTTTCGCCCGGCTCGGCGGAGGGTAACGCCGCGCGCGCTCGGCCGCGGCTGCCCGGATTCCGGCTGGCGTCGCGCGAAACACCCGGTCCCCTTCGGGACAGAAGCCAGGTCGGGGCACCTCCTCGATCAAGCCGTCCGCGAGAAGCGGCTGGAGTTCGGCCTCGGTGCCCATGCCGACGTAGTGGTTTCGCCACGGCTCGATGTGCTTGGCGTCGAGCCCGAGCATGTGGAGCAGCGCGGACATCAGACGCATCCGAGGAGCACGAATTCCACATCGAGCCAGAACAGCGACAGGTTGCCGCCCCAGCGGACCCGGTGCGGGAGCCAATGCCAACGCGGGGAGCCGCCCGCAACGACGATTCGACCCGGTACGATGGTGCGCCCGCGGAGAAGTCGTTGGACCACGCTCATCGCCGGCCCGCGCGTGGGTGCGCGACGGGCGGCGGCGTTGCCAGAATGGTTAGTATGGTCATATCTGACTCCCGTATGAACAGGTGGAGAGCGGCGGCCGATGTCACCCCGCGAGCGCAGCGAGCGGGGTGACGTCGCCGTAGCCGTCGCCGTCGCCGTAGCCGTCGCCGTAGCCGTCGCCGTCGCCGTAGCCGTCGCCGTAGCCGTCGCCGTAGCCGTCGCCGTAGCCGTAGCCGTCGCCGTAGCCGTAGCCGTCGCCGTAGCCGTCGCCGTCGCCGTAGCCGTCGCCGTCGCCGTCGCCGTCGCCGTCGCCGTCGCCGTAGCCGTAGCCGTCGCCGTAGCCGTCGCCGTAGCCGTCGCCGTAGCCGTCGCCGTAGCCTCGGCTGTTTTTGAGCCATTCTGGCTCAAAAACAGCGAGCGAAGCCACGAGAGCGAGCAGCCCGAAGGGGGGGATGAACATTACCGCGCCGCCCAAGCCTTCTGCGCGGCTTCCGTCACCCCGAAGATCGCCGTGATGTTGTGCAGAAGCACGTCGGCCGGGTCACCGATCCGGCTGTTGCTGGTAGGCCCGGTGTGCGCGAGCTGCGCGATGCCGCGCTCGCAGCCGAAGCGGATCGCCATCTTCGCCTGTCGCATCTCGATCCGCTTGGTGGTGTTCGAAGCCTCAATGGCGTCGGGAGTGACGAAGCCCGCGAACACGCCGCGGTGCTGAGTGGTCACGATGACAAACTTTTCGGTGGTATCCATGTTGATTCCGAGTCTTGATGGTGCCGGGAGCCCCCCGGCGGGGAACTATGATTTTGCGAGAAGCCCCACGGCGAGCGCACCGAAGCGTACGGCGTCGGCGTCCAGATGCTCCTCGCGCACAAACGGTAGGCGCTTCCCGCTGATGCTCACCACCTCCATTCCGGCGGGGATGTCATGCACCCACTCCGCGCGGAACAACCAGAGACGGTGCTGGCCCGGCCAGCGTTCGGGGCCATCCTCCGCGGAGGTCCAGCCCTTGAACCGCGCGGCCTGCAACTCGGCCTCGGTGTGCTCGACAACGAACCACGCGAGCGGCGGGGCCGCGGGGATGTTCTGGACGTAGCGCCGGAGCGCCAGCGCGTCGATCCCCTCGCGCCGTGCCCACTTCGCCCACCCCTCGAAGTGATGGATGGCGGCCTCCACGCCGAGCAGGAAGCAGAACGGGTAGGCCTCGGCCTCGCCGGGCTCCCAGGGCACCGGGGGCGGGTGTCCCGGGAGGAGGATGCCGCCCTCGCAGGCGAACAGCTTGGCGCCAAGTTTCCGCCCACGGCCCACGGTGCCCATGTGACCCGGTCGGTCGCTGGCGAAGATGAGTCGGATCCCGGTGCGGCCGACTTCGCCCGCGATCTCATAGGTGTAGCCCCCGTGCTCGGTACACTGGCGGGCGGCGCGCTCCGCCGGGAGCACCAGCACGTCCACAAACGGCTTGGCGCGGTGCGTATCGTTCGGCCGGACGACGGCGCAGACGGCCGCGTGTCGGGGATGGGCTTCGATGCCGTGCGGCGCGACGAGTCGTTCCATCGCCGCACCCTACCGCACCCGTGCGAGTGCCGCAAGGGTGGGTGATCCTCTTTCTCGTGCGAGGCGCGCACGGGGCCTACATCCCGAAAACTACCCTGATTGCCGGGTCTGCGTCGTTGTATCGGCGTGATCTCCGAACGGGTACCGGCAACAGGTGCCGGTGGAGCTTCCGCACGGGTCGGTGACCCTTTGCGGAGAGCGCCCACGGCTGCAACGGCTCCGCTGCAACGTGCCCGCGCGCACCTCGATCATCGGCGCCGACGACTGCAACGGGGCGAGTCGTCATAATGCCGGCGGAATGGCGACTCGCGGCAGGGTGTGTTAGTCTCGCACACCCCCGAGCCTCGCACGGGGGAGGAGGTGCCCTTGCCGACGATCCGTGAAGCCTTCGATGCCCTGTACGCTGCGACCCCTCGTTTGCCGGGGGAACAGGAACACGCCTACCGGGAACGAATCACCACGCTGATGGGCGCGCAGGTGGGCGAGGATCAGATCGTGATCGATGCCCTCCAGCAAGCCCAGCGCACCGCTGCGTATCAGCGCAACCTTGACAAACTCGCACCGCCGCTGCGACGGCTGTACGAGCGCCAGGTGGCCGCGGCCGGCAAGGGCGGCGGTATGTACCGTTCCGTGGTGATCACGCACTTCGGAACGTACCAAGGCCAAGAACAGACAATGGGCGCCACTCTTGAACTTTCCTACGGAGATACCCCGGCGCTCAACATCAGCATGGCGCCAGCGTACGGGCGCATCACCGTCCCGGTAAAGAGCCTCGCGGACCTCCACGGCGTCGCCGATGTGCTGCGCGCGTTCGTAGACCGCCTCGACGCGGTGCTGGTGGAGATCGAGCAGCCGGCGCCTCCGGCGGGAGGTTCCCGTGGCTAAGCCCTCCCCGAGTCACATCCTTCACGAAGTCGAGCCCGTCAGAAACAACTGCCGACGCCTCGCCGTGCCCGGCGGCTGGCTCTACTGCTGGAATGAGAGCGAGCCCGTGTTCGTCCCCACGCCGAGCGATGGCGACGCCCGCGCGATGCACTACGCTCGCGTGACGATGTGGCCCCTCGACCGGCCCGGATGGGCTGAGTGCGACGGCGCGCTGGTCCGCACCGACGGCGTGCGCGTGAGCCTCCACATCGATCTCGTCGGAGACGGCGTGCCGCGCGACGAGGACGGTGACCAGCTCCACTACTGCCTGCGCTGGCTGGTCCAGCGCCCGCGCGCCACGGTTCAGCCGGGTCGCGTCGGCTACTTGACCGAGGTGTTCCCCGCGAGCGGTCCCTACGAGGTGATGTCCCTCGTGGATGGACACTGGCCGATGATCCCCGAGCGCGCGTGAGCGCCCCTCTACCCGAATGGGCGGTGAAGCGCGCTCGCGAGCTGGTGCCGCTCCAGGCGGAGCGAAATCGCGACGCCGAGGTGGAGGGCGTGCGCGAGGGCGTGGCTCGGGAGCTGGTGGCCGAACGTCAGCGGGGGCGCCTCTCGATGTTCCGAGAGAAGTTGTCGAACCCACGGTATGCGTTCTTGCTCTGGCACTACCCGGACGGTCGCCCCGCCACGATGGCCGACATCCTTGCCGGCTTCGACGCCGGCGATCCGGACTGCATCCAGATCGGTGAGGAGGCGCTGGCGGCAGCGGTGACGTTGGTGGCGGTGGGTTGGAACAAGCTGGAGGTTACGCGACGGGAGGGCATCGTCACTGGATTGGAGAGCGCGGCAAAGGCGTGCAAGTCTATGGCCGAGACGTGGCGAGCGGCGGCCACGCAACGGCGGGAAGCCGGGGACGTGGATGGCTCCACGCGCATGAACGCGCGAGCGTTCGGCCACGAGCAGAGCGAGGCGGCAATTCGTACCTTGATGGAGGCACTATGACGCCCGGACTACCCGACTATGTTGCGCTCGCTTGGCTCGGCATCACCGTGTTCGGGCTCTGGCTGTGGGTGGCCTACGAATGGGGCGCCGGGGACGTGCAGCAGAACGTGGACAGGTGGGTCGAGGAAGCCGCCCAGCGGGGGATTGCGCGTGGCGAATGGAGAGTCGGCCTCGATCCTGGCACCGTAGTCGAGTCGATCCAGATCGGCGGGATGCACATTACGACAGGGCCGATTCTACCGTCGTTGTTCCACCCGTTCGGCCATCGCCTGAGCCAAGGTTTCACCGTTCAAACGCGAGTAAACATTTGCGTCGTGCTGAGGCATTTCGATGGTCGGACGACCGTACGGCCCCTGTACCACACCGCGGATCGGGACGCATGAAGCCCCGCTGGCGCGAGGAGATCGAGGCCCACGGGGCGGTGCTCACCGACGTGCGGCCGATCCCGCCGCCCGATGATCGACCCGGGACCGAGACCTTGTACGTGTGGGTATGGGACGAGTCGTCGCTATGGGAAGCGGCCTACACCAACACCCGCTTGTACCTCCGGTATGTGGACGGTCCGCGGATCGTCCGGCCGAACGAAGACGGGTGGAGCGACTACGACTGGCATTGGGTGTCCTCCCACAAGGCGTTCGAGGGCGCCTACGGCGACCCGTTTACGGTGATGGAATTTCTGTTTCGCGCGGCCGGCGGGCGGCGGGGCGTCGTCCCGGCTCCCGAGGTCGTTCCGGCCGACACCGACCACGATACCGGCCCCGGTGGCGGGGACACCGACTGCACCAGCGAGGCGACCGAATGATCCCGTCCATTCCCCCCGATCAGAGTTTCACCGTGCCCAAGAACGTCTTTCGCCTCGCGAACACGAGCTACTGGTCCACGGTCTGCTTTCCAGAGGGACGGAGCTACGAGCGTGGCACGATGCGTCTGTTTCAGTACGCGCAAGGCCAGGTCTATTCGGGCGCGATCCTCCCTTCGACGGAGACCGAGACCAACCTCAAGATCAGCGGACAGTTGCCCAGCGCGTTCACCTGCGACCGCGTGGGCTGGTCGATCTTCGGTGGGAGCGAGGAGGATCGTCGGTATCTCGCGGCGCGGGCGACGTGGGCATGGGAATTCAACTCCATCACCGTGATCGCGGGCACGCCGCTCGACACCTACAACCTTCCGGTAGAGAGGGGGGAAATCTCCGGGGCGGAGTTCATGGAGTGGGAGACCAATCGCATGGAACTGATCCAACTCCTTCGCGCGCGTGTGCCCGGCGTGGTGCTCGGGCTGCACTGCTACGACGAGATCGTGGTTGAGTTGCCGGAAAGGACGTTCTTTGGGCTGCACCTCAACACCGCGCCCGTGCCCGGCCGGTACTTCTCGGCACCCACCTACGTCCGGTTCACCCTGTACGGTCACGAGCGCGTGACGGTACCGCTCGCGTGACCAGCGGTTTCGCCCGTCTCCACGATCTGCTCGTGCTCTCGCGCACGCCGCCGAGCCTCGATCCGCGCCCGATCCCGAGCCATCAGGCGACGCGCTGGGCACCGGAGACGCCGATCTTCGTCCAGCCGTTCCGCGAGGTGTACGCGAAGTGGTGGGCCGTAGAGGTGCGGTTCGACCGGCCGCTCACGGCAAAGGAGGCCCGGGTGCTCCGGCTGGCGTTCGAGGGCTGGGACGACGGCGGAGCGGGCGCAGACGGCGCGAGCTGGGACCAATGGTGGAACAAGTACCCGACCGAGGACGACGACACGACCCTGTTGGACACGATGCGCCGGATCGGCGTGCCCGGCGTGGTCCGGGCGGCACCCTTCGGCCGCGACTGCAAGGGCGGCGATGCGTGCGATTGCACCTACTGGATGGACACCGGCAAACGCTTTTGTGAGCCCGGCCAATCTGTTAGTTGTCATCCGGTCTTTCGCCGAGAGGATTGGATCGGCGTGGACTTTCGGAGGACACGTTGAGCCGCCGCACCATCGTAGACCTCGTGCTCGGGCGCGTGCGCCCCATGACCGACGAGGAGGAGGCGGCCTACGCCGCCATCGACGCGGCGGACGACGCCTATGAGCGCGCCTGCGAGCGGTTCGGCTGGCCGCCGGAGGGCGTGAAGGTCTCCATCGGCGAGGACGGCTGGTACAGCGATGGGAAGCGACTGGATACAACGCCCAAGATCATCGACGTGGAGTGGAGCGAAGCATGAAGTGGCAGAGCATCAACCGCGGTTCGTGGATCGACGGCATCCTCTGGTTCGGTGAGGCCCACGCGAGCCCCGGTCTCGCCGTCGAGGTGGCCCGTCGGCCGTGCTTCGGCGCATCGGTGACCCTCGGCGGAGAGAGCACCGACGTGCGTCTCCACCTCGGCGCGGGGCTACTCAGCGTTCACCTCGCGTTGGAGGGCGTGTTTCCCACGAGCTGGCGGCACCGTGCGAGCGCCTGGGCCGAGCGGCGGGCGGCGGAGCTCAACGCCTGGCGCGTCACCCAGCCGGCCGAGTCGAGCCCCGTCTACGCCTACCACCTCGATCCGTTCGCTGGCCGGAGCACCGGGTTCGACCTGTACGATGGCACCTTGCTCCTACGTCTCTGGAACAGTGACGGCGGCTGGGATCATCGGGATCGCTCGGTCGCCCCCTGGGACGGCAACGGCTGGACCTGGGCCGTGCCCCTGGTGGACACGCTCATCGGCCCCATGACCTACGAGGCGGAGATCGGCACGACCCACGCGAACGACGTGGTGATGCCCGAAGGGCGCTACCCGGCGACCGTCCGCATCTACCGCGCCCGGCAGAATCGGCGCTGGTGGCGCGGCGCGTGGTTCTGGCGCTTCGAGGTGGATGTGCCCGGCGGCGTGCCGCTGCCCGGAAAGGGCGAAAATAGCTGGGACTGCGACGACGATGCCGTGTACGGGATGACCGTGAGCAGCGACGGATACCCCCACGTCTTTGATTGGTGGGCGTGCCAGCAGCTCGCGATGAGCGTCCTGACGGATCGCCAGCGCCGCGGAGGCCTCGATTGGGTGCCCGACGGCGGCTGGCCTCCGCACCTTCGTCCCCCGGGTGCTCCCGGGCGCGAGGTCGCGTGAGCCTCGTCGCCATCCTGATGATCGGCGGGTGCGGCGTGCTTGTGCCGGGCGCGTTCGGCCTTGTGCTCATTCACACCGCGTTCGCCTCGGTGCGGGAGGGCGCCTCGGTGTGGGCGGACGTGTGGGTGTGGCCGCTCGCGGGGCTCATCTTCCTTCTCGCTTCGTTCTGTACGTTGTTGCTCGCGTATGGCGCTTACATGGCGCTTCCACCCGTTTGACCCTTGGAGTTCTTCATGTTTCTCGCTCTCCTCCTCGCCTCCGCGCTCGCCGCCGACCCCAACGAGATCACCGTCGCCTTCAAGGTGTGGGTGTGGGCACAAGCCAAGGTCGAGCCGATGGCCCACGACAAGCTCTTGATCGCCGCCAAGGACGCCGGCTACACCGACATCGACAAGATCGAATCGAGCCGGGTGTGCTCGCTCCTCTACTGCAACGTGAAGGCGACCGGGCGGGGCGTCCGGTGAAGGTCGGCGACACGATCACCGGCCTGGAGGCCCACGACCTTCCGCACGGATCGATTGTCGTTGGAGACGATGGACTTCGGTTTTTCCGCGAGCAAGATGGCATCTGGCGTCTCCGCGATGGGCAAACCAGCATCGTCGCCGAGAAGGGGAAGTACCGCATCGAACGGCTCGGCCCGACGCTCCCCGAATTCGCCACCCCCGCCGCGCCGGATGGGCTCGCCGGCATGGCGGTCACGGTGACCCTCGTGTTCGCCGATGAGTCGCACCGGGAGGCGTGGCTGGAACGCGCCGGGCTGTTTGCCCGAGAGGTCAACGGCGCCGACTACGAACGGCGCAAGCGCAACACCAACCTCGTCTACCTCGTCGGCCCCGTGCCGGCGGCCAAGGGGGGATGATGGTGATGCAACTCGCCGGGGTCATGCTGGACGGCAAGCGGTACGCGATCTTCCTGCCCAGCGGGAGCCACCCGGTCGGTGCGCTTCGCTTCTTCACGATGGGGGCGCTCAGTGGACCGCTTGGCGATCCCAGGACCACCCGCGCGCCCGGGAACCTCGGCGGCGCACGGTCGGATCGTTCGATCCGGGTGCGGATCGTCCGGTTCGAGCGGGGCAACGATCTCGTTTGCGACGGTCCCGCCGGCACCTACCACCTGGAGCGAGCATGACCCGGGAGGAACGAATCGGCCTCGGCGTCGCGATCTTGATCTGCGTCGCGTTGTGGACGGGTTGGCAGGTGGCCAAGCCGACCGCTGACGTGTCCGCACCCGCTGTTCAGCAACGTGCAGCAGCCGACGCCACCCCCGCCGAACCGCCGCTGGCTATGCTGGTGCGCGTGGTGGACAACGTGTACCGCTTCACTGACCCGGAGACCGGGGTGCTTTGCTACTGGTCCAACCTCGGCGGTGTCCCCGCCCTTTCTTGCCTCGAACGGAGTCCCCGATGACCGATGAACCGACCGATCTGCCCCGCATCGTCCCCGTGCCCGCGGCCGAAACCAGATCCCTCGCGACGCTGCGCGCCCACAAGCTGCGGGTCGCGCTCGCCGACGCGCTGGGCGACCTCGCAGACGAGCTGCGCGACGCGAGCCCGACCGACGCGCCGCGGGTGCTCCGGGCGCTCGCGCTCACCAGCGCTCAGGGGCACGGGGTCCTCGCCGCGCTTGACGGGGTGGACCTGCCGCGCAAGCGCCAGCGTGGCACCTCCGACTCGGAGGCCACCGACCCGATGGACGACACCGTGGAGAGCGCGACGGGCCAGGGTGGGTATGGGGGCCTCGCCGGCACGGCGGGCCAGATCGCCGAGAACCACGGCCAGCGCGTGATCAACGAGGTGGTGGCGCTCGCGCGCGCCTACATGGAGAAACAGAGCCGACCGAAGCTCGGCGAGTTGATAGGCGCGCGCCTTGATTGCCTGCAAGCCGGCGATCTCGCGGGGGCGACCGTCATCGCCGAGAAGATGAAGGCCTGGTACAACATCGAGACCGACGTGAGCAAGAGCCTCACGCCGTTCGACTTTCCGCCGCCACCACCCGCGGGCGACACCGCGGCCTCCACCCCGAACACCGGCATCGACGCCGACTTCGAGGAAGCGTGATCCGCCGCTGGTTCGTGCCGTCGCTCTCGGGCGACTACCGGCTGGAGGCGGACACCGATTGGAAAGGGTCGCCGCGCTCCAAGCTCACCGTCGAGAACCCGACCCCCGCCGAGGTCGAGAAGCTGCAAGCGTTCCTTCGCACCGCCCGGGATCGGGAGTGGGTCACGCAGAAGCAGAACATCGGCCTTGTCGGCGTCACCACGATCAAGGTGCAAGCGAGCATCGCCGACGCCGGGCCGCTCCTGGTCACGATGGCGGCGGGGCAGAACCCGGGGCTCTTGACCGCGGTTCGGTCGGTCAACGGCGAGATCACGACGGCGATGAACGAGGAGGAGGCCGCGGCGCTCGTCGCACAGCCGGCGGCCGATGCCGCGGTCACGGTGCGGCGCGCGACCCCGTGTTGCCCGTCGCCCGAGGTGGCGGCCGAACGGCGCGCGAGCGAGGTGCTGGCGGCGTTCTGCACCCCGGCTCAGTGGGCGAACTGGACGCAGCACGGTTTTGTGCTCTGCGTCGGCCGATACACCGGGCACCGCTACCGGATCGCGCATCGCAACAGCCCGCTCGCCGCGAAACAGGGGCGGATCTGCGCGGACCTGGACGACGGTGCCGTGCTCCACTTCCACGACTCGTTGCTCCCGCCCCCGGAGGAGGTGCTGGGCGCAAAGCTCGTCTTGGAGCACCGCGAGAACTGGCTGCGCCACCAGGCCACTTGCCTCTCGGGGCGCTTTACCCAGGTGTTCGACAACCCGCTTGGGCCGGGCATCCGAGACGGCATCGCGGACGCGACGTTGATGAAGGTGATCGGCAGCGCGGCGTTCGGATGGCAGCTCAACGGGGACTCGACGGCGAAGATGCTCCGCACGATGGGCCAGATCGGGCACCAGCTCCTCACGGCGTAGCGGGTGGACCTCGCCGCGTTTGCCGCGTGGCTCCGGGCCGAAGGGCTCGCGGCCACGACCATCACCGCCTACGTCGGCCACGTCCGCGCGATGCTGCGCGCTCAGCCCGACGGCGACGTGTGCGCGTGGGCCACCCGTAGGCTCGGCGACGCGCCGGCCGGCACCGCGCGGGCGATCCGCCACGCGCTCCGACGCTGGCTCCGCTTCCGGGGCATCGATCCGGCGACCGTCGCCCTGCCGAGCGGGAAACGCACCCCGCGCCGGCTGCGCTCCGCGCTCAATGCGGAGGAGCTAGAGCTCTACGAGCGCGCGGTGCGGGAGGCCCGAATCTCGTCCGCCACCCGGACCATCCTGCTCTTGCTTCCCTTGACCGGGCTCCGCATCCACGAGGCGTGCCAGCTCCGATACCGCGATCTCCGGGTGATCGACGGCGCCCGGGGCCTGTTCATCCACGGCAAGGGCGAACACGAGCGGTTCGTGCCGCTCCTCGAGTCGGCGGCCCAGCTCCTCGACGGGTACGTGGCGACCTACGCGACCGGGCTCAGCGTGGGCGAGGGGTTCTTGTTTCGGGGCCGAGCGGGTGGGCACATCCAGCCGGATTCGGTGCGAAAGCCGCTCCGCGAGCTGCGGACCGCCCGGGAGGTGATCCCCCATGTGCTCCGCCACACCTTCGCGACCCGTTGCCTCCACGGCGGGATGCCGCTCCCGACCCTCCAGCGCATCCTCGGCCACGCCGACCTGAGAACGACGGCGATCTACCTCCACGTCCGGCCGATCGACGCCGCGGAGGCGCTGCGCCGAGCGTGGGGCGGGGGAGGCGTGTAAGAGCAAGGCGCGTTGCGCGTGCGTAGATCAGCGGTAAAGTTGCCGGATGGCACGCACCCTCCAAGCCCTCGTCCTCACCACGCTGCTCGCCCTCCCTCTCGCTGGGGCGCTCGCCCAGGACGGCTTGATGGCCGCCACCCCGGCTGAGGCGAACAGCGGCGCGTTCCCCACGGCGTTCGCGGGTGTGCCGACCGACGCCCCGACAGACGATCCATTCGTGCGCTACCTCCTCGGCCTCGGCCCCATCGGCGCGCTCGTGTACGGTGCCTTTCTCATGGGCAAAGGCGTGAAGGTCAACATCGTGGTGAACCTCTCGGACGAGGATCGCAAGCTGGCGGAGCGCGCGACCGAGGCGGTGGAACAGATGGGCCAGCGCCACGCTCACGGCTGACGGTCGGCCGCCATCACCGCGGCGACCACGACCTTCGCGAGCTGCGGCGGGACCGCGTTGCCCACCTGCCGATACTTCGCCTCCACCGTGCCGACGAAGGGGTAGTCGGCCGGGAAGCTCTGGAGCGTGGCACACTCGGCGAGAGTCAGCTTTCGGCGTGCGCCGTTCGTGGCAATCGCCAACGCATCCGAGGCGTTGTTGAGTTTCGCCCACCATGCCGGATCGAGCGGGCGCCCCTTGTATTCGTTGGTCAAGACGGCCGGACTCGGCCGATAGTAAGCAACACCCAGCGCATCGTGCATGGTGCGCCACGCTGGACGACCGAGGATGTGCGTTTGCTCCTCCGGTGAATGATGCGTTGGGGGGGGGGACGTCACAACGCGCGGACCGGCGATCACAAAGATGCGGGTCCGGCTCTGCGGTACCCCATAATCCCGGGCGTTGAGCGTCCAGACAGCTACGAACGGGTAGAGCGCACGAAGCGCCGGAAGCACCTCGGACGTGACGTAGGGAAGCGCCCCTTTCACGTTCTCGGCCATGCACCAGCGCGGGTGAAGCCGCCTCACCACGTCGAGGTACCACGGCCAGCCGTTGCGTTCGGTGTCGTCCGCGCCTTTCGGCCCGGCGTGCTGGTGGGCCACGCTCCACGCCTGACACGGCGGGCTCCCCCACAGCGCATCGACCCGCCCGAGATCGGCGTACATCCGGGCGTCGCGCACGTCGCCGAGGCGCATCGGCCAGCCGGCAGCGAGACCCGCCGCGACGGCCCACTCGTCGTACTCGACGCACGCGGCGTGGGTAGCGCCGGCCAGGTGTGCGCCCAGGGCCGCGCCGCCGGCACCGGCGAACAGATCGAGGATGCGAAAGGACATCGGGCGCTCCCTACCCGGGAGGGTAGCCCGCCGGCCGATGCTCGGGCTTGAAGTAGATCCACGACGGGTCCGGCTCCCCCCACGCATCGAGGTAGGTCGCGAGCAGCGTGGCGCGCGGTACGCCCGGCAACACGTCGGTCCGACCGGGGTTGAGCGTGTCTCCGTAGGCGGTGGCGATGAGGTCGTACAGGTCGCCGCCGGGGCAAATCCTATGGCGGCGGCAGCTCGCGACGAACGCACCCGGCTGCATCGACCAGCGCGCCCGGCTCAGGACATTGGCGTGGCGCGCGAGCAGCGCGGTGAGGGTCGGCCGGTGGTAGACATACACCCACACCCGCCCGGAAGCATGGGTGGCTTCGTAGATCACGCCCTTTGCCCGGTGTTGCCACATCGTCCGCACGAACGAAAAATAGGCGGGGAGGGTTGAGATCGAGAAGCCCTGCTGACCCAGCGCCTTGTGTGGCCCGACGCGCAGGCTGTTGTCGAATTCGCGGGCTTCGAGGTCCGCGCGCCGCGCGCGCGCCCAGCCTTCAACGGTCACGACGGCGCCTTCCGTCCGCCAACCAGCCGGCAGTCGGGCGCGTGCTCCCCCTTGACCGCGTTGGAATTGCAGAACGGGCATCGGATCACGGCGATGAACGGCTCCTCCATCTCGGGTGTCTGCGCCGCCGCGATGCCGAGCTGGCGCCGGGCATCCTCAAACAGCGTGGGCGCGTTCTCCAGCGCGATTCGGGACGCCTCCGCCGCGGCCATCCCGGGCGTCCACATCGCCCGGGGGAGCGACGACGACGACGGAAGCGGGGCGGGCGTGCCCACCTGGACCGCCAATTCGTCAAGGCGAGCGGCGAGATCGTCAAGGCGAGCGTGGGCATCCGTCAACCCCGCGTTCGTCCGCCGGAGCTGCTGGGCGAGCCAACGCACCTGCACCTGGCTCACCGTCACCATGACGACCGCGAGACCGGCCACGACCAGCGCGAGCACCGTCACCGGGCACCGCCCGCCGATTTCTTGTCAGGAAACAGATCGATCACGCTTCGGCGCTCCTCCTCGATGGGCTCTCCGCTCGGATCGTCCTCATCGTCCTCGTCGTCGTCCTCTGCATCCTCGCCGTCGTCGTCCGGCTCCGGCCCGTCGCCCGAGAGGATGCCCTTGAGCGTGTCCATCACCGCGTCGCCGTCCTCGGCGAACGCGGCGGCGAGGTGAAGCACGAGGCCGTACTCCTCCATGCAGTCCTCTCCCTCCTCGTCCACGCACATCGCGTCCTCGATGGCGTCGAGCAGGGTCTCGCCGCGGCCCAACTCCACCGAGATCCGCGCCTCGCCAGCCTCCGCGCGCTCGATGATGACCACAAAGTCGGTCAGCTCGTCCCGCTCGGCAAACAGCCCTTCCGCGGCGAGGAGCATCTTCGCGACCGCGCGGCCGTGGCGGTTGCTCACGCGGACCTCGCGATGTGGCGGACGCGCGTGGCGCACACCACGCAGGCCGGCACGTCGTTGCTCATCCGCATCCCCGCACACAGCTCGTGGAGCACCACCCCGCAGCGCGCGCACCGGACGCCGTAGGGCGCCGGCACGATCTCGCCGCAGTCCGCGCACGGCGCCGCCAGCGGCTCCCATCCCCGAGAATGTCCCTCTCCTGGTTGCAGTACCCGTACTGCTGTCCATTCGACGGGGAAGGGAAACACTTTTTGCGCGTCCGGGCGACCCGGGACGGGCCACATCACCTGACCCCCGGCAAACGCACCGAGGCGATCCTTCCAACCCCGAAGGGGTCGGAAGAAGCGGAGCAGGAGGCGGACCCAGCGACCAAACATGCGATCCTCGACCGGTGACCCCCATGCGTACCACGCACGAGGCCCCCGATCAAGGTCGCGCGTCGGCTACGTGGCGCCCGCAATCGGGGTGAACATGACGAACACCCGCGCCGCGAGGAGCGAGGCCGCGCCGCCGTTCGCGGTGGCGAGACGGATCACGTCGGTGGCGACGAACGACTGCTCCGCGAGCACGATGTTCGCGGGACGCACCACGTCGCCGATGGTGGCGAGCGCCATCGTCGCGCAGATCGCGTTGAAGTTGCCGGCGCCGAGCGCCTGGCGAAAGAGCTGCCCGGTCGTGTTCGCCTGCGTCGCGCGGGTGTAGCCCACGATCTCGGCGATGGTGAACGGGCGGTTGGTGGCGAAGTCCTCGTTGACGGTCTGACCGGCGGCGGTCTGCTGGATGTCGAGGACGTTGCACGGGCGGACGGTCGTTGCCATAGGGAGACTCCGAAGGGGAAAACCGCGCCCGCGGTGAGATCCCGACCGTAGCGAACTGCCGCGCCTGCGTCAAGCGGCGCCTAAAAAGGCGTCCAACTCCGCCACGAGGCGCTGGGCCAGCACCCGGCGCAGCTTGCGCGCGCCGCGCGCGCGGAGCCGCACCCGGATCACCAGCTCGTCGCGGGTCGTGAGCCGCTGGATCCGCACGTCGATCTCGCCCGCCCGGAGCGGGTGCCCGTCCGCCACCTCCTCGTCCAAGGCCCGGGTCGCCGCCACCATGCCCGCACCGAACCCGCGCGCCAGTCGGTCGAACCACGCCGCGCCCCCGGCGCCGGGCGGAGTCGCAGCGGGCTGGCCGCCCTGCTGGCGCAGCCACTCGCCGAAGTCGCCGCCGATGGCCGGCTCCTCGTTTTTCAGCGCCGCCTCGACGCGCGCCGCCGCGGCCGGCAGATCGGGGTGCTCGCGCTCGTAGTCGAGCACCCGGGTGCGCCAGGTGGCCCCTTCCTGCGGGGTGCCGGGGCGCTCGGCCATCGCGCGAGCCTTGATGTAGCGGTCGATGTCGGCGAGGGTCGGAGCCATCTTCGAACGCTATCCCGAGGTGCCTTGCTCGTGCGAGTCGCGGCCGAACTCGTCGGCCAGGTGGACGCGGCGCGCGCTCAGCGGTGACCCGTGGCGCAGCTCGAACAGCGTGCAGCCGCCGCCCGGGGGCGACGCCGCGGCGATCCCCGTGTCGGCGTCGCAAAACGCGATCCGTGGGAGCAGTCGCACGTCCGTGGAGGCGGTGAACAGTTCCCGCCACCAGCTCGTGTCGGGCGCGGTCGGCACGAGCACCACGACGCCAGTCAGGGTCTCGGCCTGCACGATCGCGCGCCGAGTGAACGCCCCGGTGCCGACAAATGTGTCGAGGTGATGCCAGCCCCGCTTGATGCAGACCTTCGAAGCGCAGCCGAACGGGCAGGCGGTGTGCCGCGGCCCCCACGGCGGGTTGAACCATGCCCACAACTTGCCGTGGCGATTCCGTTGACACCGCGCCGCCCACGGCGTCGTCAGGCAGTCGAAGCGGGCGGGCGACAGGTAGCTCTCGCAGAGGGCCGTGGTCGGCTCCGCGGCGGCATCGAGGCCGAAGCCGCCCACCCGCTGATTCTCGAAGCCGTAGAGCCCAGGAGGCGTACACCAGCGCAGTTTGGTCGCGCTCGGGTTTCGGTTGTGGCCCCGCGAGATCGACAGCGCGCTCTCCATCGGGCGAGCCGGCGCCGGCTCGTCGTGGCGGGGGGTCGCGCTCATTCGTTCGCCGCCGCTTCGAGGCGGCCGACGCCGATGTCCGCGGCGATGTCGTTCCACGTCACCGCGGGCGGTTCGCGCCAGATGGCGCGCGCCAGCATCACCTCGCCGTCGCCGATGGGCTCGCCCGCGGCGACGAAGCGATCCACCATCACCCCAGCGCGCGGGTGCTGGCAGAAGATCATTTCGATGGCCAACGCCCGGATGTCGATGCGCTTGACCGCCCCCTTCATCGAGCGGTCCAACGGGAAGCACAGGCCCAGCGCGTGATGCACGCGCGCCTCCCACGGCGTCTCGATGCGCGCCTTGTATTCGGGCAACACCTCTTTGAGCGCCGCCACCACATCGCCGACGTAGACCTCGTGGAGATCGTGGACCGCGACGTAGGGGACGATCTCGGCGACGATCCTGCCGCGGCGAGCTAAGGCCACGCAGAGCGCCGTGTGCTGCAAGAGCGTCCACTCGACCGCGCCGCCGTACCGGCAGATTCGGCTAGAGTGGATGTAGAGGTCGTACCCCCGGATCGGCGTGCGCTCCGGGTGCAGGAACCACACATCGGCGCCGGTCGCGGTGGTGAAGTGTCGGGTCTGTTCGAGATCGGTGCTCATGGGGGACTCGGGGGAGAGGGAGGGACCGGCGTGCTCTCGGCCAGCACGCGGCACAACCCGTCGATGAAGTAAGGGAGCGTCGGGAATTCGTAGAGGCGGGGGAGAGGTACCCAGCGTTCGCCGGTCGTTGGCCAGGACACCGCATGAATCTTCCGGCGCCACGCCTCGTCGCAGAGGAGCAAGAACCCGACCCGGGTCTCAGGATCGGGCAGCGGCTCGAAGTGCCACGGCTCCCAGCCGTAGATATGACCAGGCAGCAAACCCGGTTTGCTCTTGGCATACCCGATGACGCCTGCCTGCATCCACCATTCGTCCTGACGGCGCACACGAGCTGGCCCAGGCTGACCATCGTCAATGAGCCACGCGCCCTCGAACTTCTGCCAAGGGGCCAGGACCAGCCCGCGCCGCTGGTAGGCCTCCCCCTTGTAGTTGGTGCCGAACAGCACAACCGGCATGTGGGTGACGAGCGGTACCTTGGCCGCACGGAGCAGCGCGGCGATCTCCGGGCTCATGGCGCGGTCGCGAAGTCGGGCAGATCGTCGTGCGTCCGCCCATCGAGACGCCGGCCGGCGACGTGCTTGCCAAGCCGGAGCGAGGTGGCCGTGCCCCAATCGTGGAATGTGCCGGGGACGGTCGGCGAACACTGGCCCTCGGTCTCCGCTTCGCCCTGCCGCGCCGTCAACTCGGTTCCGAGCCATTCGCCCCATTGTTTGAACAGGAACGGCACCTGGAACTGCGCGCACTCGTCGCGGAGGTGCCGTACCCAGCCTGGGTGCATCGGCCGCGCCCGCGGGCCGCTTTCGCCGCCCACGATCACCCACTGGATGCGGCGGCCCTCCGTCCAGAACACGGGGCGTCCGCTCTCCGACAAGAAGCTCCCGTCGAGCGCATCGTACAGGCCCGCCTCGTCGTCGCCGAGCGCGTGGCCCGCGGGCAGCGGGACGATGCGGAGGCTCACGCGCTCCAACAACGGCTCCATCGAGAGGTACAGCGTGCCGCCCCGGACCTCGATGAGTTGCGGCAGACGCTCGTCCGCCCGCTTCTGATCCTCCGCGGTGGTGCCGAGGTACACATGCGGCGGCAGCTCGCGGCCGAACCGCTCTGCCTGCCGCCGCGACCACGCCGCCATCCGGCCGGTGCGCTTGGTCAACAGCATGGCGACGTGGCGCGGCTCCAGGGTGTAGAGACGGTCGGCCAGGGCGTCGAGCGCGGCCTCGGGCACGTTCTCGTGAAACGTGTCGCTCATCGAATTGAAGAACACCCGGCGAGGCTTCTTCGCGGCTTTGAGCGCATCGAACAGGAGGTGCATCCGGTCGAGGTCCACCCGCACCTCGCCGGTCCAATCGGCGTGGCCCCGGGTCACGCCTCGGTATCGCTCCGGCCCCTTCGAGAGCCCCGCGAGGTAGCTGCTTTGCCGGATGGCGTAGCAGTCCGCGCACGCCGGGCTCACCTTGGAGCACCCCGCCATCCAGTTCTCGGTGTGGGTCGCCCACTCGATAGCGGTCTCAGCCACGATTCCCTCCTACAGCGGCGACGGCCGCCTTCATGCGTGCGAGCGCGTTCGCGGAATTGATAAGGCCCAGGCTCCTCCACTCGTGCTCCTGATTCGGGAGGAGGCACGCGAACCACTGTTCGGCGGCGGCGCACAACTCCTCCGCGCTTCCCGGCGCAGGCAGGGGTGGCGGGGTCGCCGCGAACACCGCACCGCGCCGAAAGGCGCTCAGCAGCTCGCCCTCGAACATCGCGATCCACTCGTCGGTGGGGTCGTGATCGCACTCCGCTTCGAGATCGTGGACGATGCGTAGGGCGCAGTCGTGCGCCCAGCTCTCGGGAAACTCGATGTCGAAGCACCGGGGCCGACCCGGAAGGCCGGTGGCGGCATCGACCGCGAGCGTCAAGGTCTCGTCGGTCAACGCGACGAGGTGAATCGGCTGGGCGACGATCCGCCCCTCCCGCCGGGCGGCGGCGAGCACCAGCGGCTCCAGCACCTCGCGGGCGTCGTAGGCCGCTTCGAGGAAGCGCCGCCCGGCCGGCGCGCTGAGCAGGGCATCCTCCAAGATCGCCCGTGCCCCCGCGACGGCGTGCTCCGTGCTCGTGGGGTCGGCCAACGCGAACCGAGACTCGGCGATGGCGTGGCGCAACAGCGCCGCGTCGGCGTGGGCCTCGGACACCTGCACCGCTTCGGCGAGGATCACCTGCGGCGCCGAGCGTAGGGTATCCATCGCCAACCGGATCGACCGGTAATCCGCGCTGCCGCCGTGGGCCTCGGCCGCCTCCAGGTGCCGCAGCGCGTGGTCGATGGCCAGGGCGAGGCGATCCCGCTGGTCGGTGGCCCGGGTCAACTCGTTGTCGTGCATCACGTCCTCCTCGCGCACGCGGCGCAGGTGTCGAATCCAGCCGCCACACACACGTCCGCCTCGCGGCAGACCACGCACTTCGCCCACGGACCCGCGACTTCCGCGCAGCCCACGCACCGCCCCTCGATGCCGGGCGGATCGTACGCATCGCCGCAATCGGGGCAGATCGGCCGCGCCGTGCGGGACGCGAGACGGGCGCGGGCCGCTTCATTCGGGAACCAACCCTCCGGCGCGAACGTGGGGTAGTAGTCCGCCTCCTCGTCGTAGTCGTCGTCCAGGGCGTCGAGCGCGGCGCACAAGGCCTGTTGCGCCAGCAGCTCGCGCGCGGATCGGTCGATGGGCGCTTCGTCCGGGTTCGGCGACACGATAAGCAGCCGCTCGATGCCCCGAGCGGCCAACAGCACCTTGCGGGCGTGCTTGACCAGCGCGTAGGCGAACACGGGATCGTCCTCCGCGGCGCGGCGCAACAGCGCGTGTACGTCGCCCCAGCCGGGGCGCGGGCGGGATTCATCGGGCATGGGGGGGCTCCTCGCGGGTGAAGGTGACGACCCACACAAACGGATTTGCCGTGTTGGGTAGCTTGTGCATCTGCCGGTAGGCCCGGCCGTAGTCCTCCGGCGTGGCGCCGAGCCCCGCATGAACGAAGCCCTCCGCACGCACCCCGGCCGGCGTGATGTCGGCGAGGCGTTCCACGCGGATCGCAGCCACCCGGAGGTTCGTCCGACTTGCCCAGCGCGGCATCAGGATCGACGGGCGCCAGTGGTCCGCCGGGTGACGCGACTGCGCGTCGAACCATGTGTCCAGCTCAATGCCGCCGCGGTCGGCGTCCTGCCACAGCACAGCATCGTCCGCCTTGTAGGTGATCCACGCGCCGTCGGGGTCGCTCTCGGCCCATCCCGGCCGCCAGGTCTCGCGTACCCACAGGCGCCGGCCGGGCGCATAGCGGCACGGCTTCGCGAGGGTCTGCCGGATAGTCTGGTCGCTACAGGCCAGCGGCGATACGGACACCGTGCCGAACTTCACGGCACGCCGAGTCTCGGTTTTCTCTCCTGCGAGGATCGCCCGCACCATATCGGCACGGAACAAAATGCCCAACTCGGGGAGCACGACCGGGGCGCTCACGGGCGGCTCCCGAACAGCGCGCCGGGCGTGCCGGGCATCGCGGTCCGCCACGTCGGAAACGGGGTCTCGATGCTCCGATCCCACCAGCGATACCGCCAGCCCGGGAAGCCCTTGATCGCCTCGGGGATGGTCACCGCGACCGCGCCGCCCCGGCGGCAGAGCGCGGGCGGGTTTCGCTCCATCCGGGTGAGCGGCGCGTAGCCCCGGAGCAGCCCGTGGGCGACGACGTAGACCCGCTCGCCGGGCTGGATGCTGGGAAAGCCGCCGGGCACGTCGAGGTGGACCATCGGGCGGGTCGAGAAGAAGAACCCCCACTCCTCGCCGGTCGCGGCGTCGCCCACGGCGTCGCCCTCCTCGATCCACGTCGGCCAGTATTTTTGGGGGACGGTCACGACGACATCAGCCATGAGGCACCCATGCGGTAAAGGTGGCGCTCCAGTCAATTTCGACATCAAAGCGCGCAGGCGGTCCGTCCACGACGAACACGAGGACGTGGTGCGGGTTGGTGCCGTAGTGCTCACTGTCCCCGTCGCACAGGTGTTCGACGTACCGCTCGGCGGCTTCCCCGGGCTCGTCGGCCTGGATCGTCGTCCAATCGTCGGCGTCGTCGCCGCTACTCTGAACCCGAAACTCAGCCACGGGGGCCTCCGAACAACGTCAGTTGACTCTTAGGTGTCAATACAGGCGCAGGAACCTCGACACGCGCCGACCGGCGCCGCGGCAATTCCTCACTGGCTGAGGATTCGGGCGGCGGCGCCGCGGCGAGCACCCCCCAGCCGGCGAGGCGAGCGAGCTTGCGCGCCCCGAGCATCGTGCGGGCACGCTCGCTGAGCTGGGCCGCGCCGAGCGCCATCACCGGATGGTCCGCGGTGGGGCCAGCGGCATCGAGGAGCCAGCCAAACACCACGTCGGCCGACGGACCCCCGTAGCGGCGCGCGAGGTCACACACGCGCCCGTCGGCGCCGAGCCAGAGGCAGGGCTGCGCCGCGGCATCGCGCACGAGCCACGGACCGCCGGGATCGTCCGTGACATCGAGGCGCATCCACCCTTCGCGCGTGGAGCGGGCCACGGTCGGCCGGGCAGAGTCGGGCGGGATCGCAGGCGAGGCCACCCGGCGACGGTATTGCGTGTCTCGCACGATGTCAACGGCAGCGAGCGCGGCGGTCATCAGTGGGCCGGCAGGTGGAGGCGCAGGTGCGCGTCCTGAATCGCGGCCGTGAGCATCGGCAGGTTCGCGTGGAACAGGAACTCGGCCCACAGCACGCTGCGCTCGGGCGCAATCGCGGGGTCGGCGCTGTTCCAGCGTGCCACGGCCTCGGTCCAGAGCACGCGAAAACCCTCGGCGTCGAGGTTCACGCGACCGGCCGGGAACGCAACCGGGCCGAGCACGCCCATCACGAGCCCATCGGGACAGAACTGAATGAAGATTGTCGGCGCTCGACACACCGAGCTTCCGCATCAACTCGTGAACGCAGAGCACGGCCCGAACTGGCGCCGGGTACTCGGGCAAGGTGAGGATCAAGGTCTCAACCGGCATCGCGAGGCCTCCCGGGCTTCCAGAGTTGCGGCCGCACATCGGCCCGGATGTAGAGCGGGTGCCTCGGCGACCCGTCGGCGGTGAGCCCGAGCACATGCAGCGGCACGCCGTCCTGGTGCAGCACGTCCATCACCACCTGCGCCCGGAGCGCGGCCTTGGGGAAGGTGCCCCACGCGGCGATCACGATCCCGGCTTCACGGCAGCTCGACCACAACAGCGCGTCGGGGCCGATGGGATCGCCGCCGGTCGGGTCCAGCGCCGACATCGGCCAGCGGGGCCAGAGCGCGGCCGGCTCGGGCGAACGGTACCCGTAGAGGTTCACCATCACCAGCGAGCCGTAGTCCCAGCGGCGGGCAAAGGCGACGCAACGCCGAATGGTGGGATCGTCGGTCGTGCCGTCGGCCGTGCTCGGGTTGAGCCCGATGAACACGCACGAGGGCTCGTCCTCCGCCCACACCCGGCGCAGTCGGGTCCGGTACCGTCCGCACGGCGAGATCGCCGCGTCCGCGGTGAGCCAGAGCGAGCCCTGCGCGCCCTTCACGTCGGCACCGGGGCGCGCACCGCGGCTCCGTCGATCCAGAGGTACATCGGACGCCCAGCGGCGGCCATCGCCTCGAACGCGCGCCGGTACCGGGCCGTCGAGGTGTTCACCGGCCGCGTGGTCCAGGTGTAGGCGGGGTCTCCGAGGATCGGGCCGTTCGTGTGCTCCGGGTGAAAGCTGTCGCCGGTCCGCGATGGCCCATTCTTCACATCGCGAAAGCTCCAGAACCATCCGTGAGCGGTATGGCCCGTTTCGTGCGTGACTTTCGCAAGGATGAGCAGGATAAACATGCGACCGACGTACAGTCCGTCCTCCACCACCGTGCCGACCGGGATGAGCGGGCGTGGACCGATCTCCTCGCAGGCGGTGGCGGCCTCGACGGTGTTGTGATGTGCCTTGCAGATCCCGCACTCGTACACGGTCACCGCTTTCACTTCGCACACGCCGCCGCAAGCGCCGGGTACGGGCGAGCGAGCGGGCGGCCCGGTCGGTACTGCCGGCGGGGCGCCGAGACTCGAGACGCGGTGCGCGCGCGGCGGAGCGCCACGAGCTGCCGCACGGTGTCGAAGGCGAGCACCACGAAGGTGCCGAGCGCGAGGGTGAGCGAAACGGTGAGGTCATCCATGTTCACGATCCCGTGGGGAGAGGGGTGTTGTCGTCGGCCAACCAGCCGAGGCCGTCCAGGCTCGCGTGCAGCGCGTTGGCCACCAACTCGGTATCCACGCCGGGAAGGGCACAGAGCGCGCAGGCGCGGTGCATGACGACGAAGCAGGTGAGCGGGCCATTGTCCGGCCGTTCCAGGTCGGCGATGGTTTCTTTGAGGGTGCGCGGAAGGTCACGCATGGTCGGTCTCCGGGGGCTACGGTAGTGCGAGTGTCGCACGGCGTCAAGGGGCAACGTATACGAGACTTGCATGGGTGCGTCACAGCGAGTAGATTGGGCGTGCTGGAGTCGCCCATGCCGTTCCGTGCCCGCCACATTCCCGAGCGCCTGATGCCGAACATCCGGCTCGTGCTCGACGCCTCCGGGCTGAGCAACGGCGCGGTGAGCCGGGCGCTCAACGCCCGCGGCGCGGCCTCGCAGCCGTCCACGGTGTCGCGCTGGCGCAACCAGGTCAACGTGCCGGCCGATCTCCGCCCGATCTCGGAGTGGAGCGGCATCCCCGAGCGCACCCTGAGCTACGGCACGGAGGTCCAGGTGCTCGCGGCCATCGCGCAGGCCAAGGCCCGCGGTGGCATGGCGCCGCTCGCGGCGATCCCAGCGCCGACGCCCGACGCCGCGGCCGGCTGAGAAGATCGATTTTTCTTCGCGATGAACTGCGCCGGATCAACGCCCATCCGGCGGGGCGAACTCCGAAGAACGCCTAGCGCGGCGCCGCCCCCCCCCCTTGCACGACTCGCACGGCACGGGGTAGCTTCGGGGTCGGTCAGGAAGGCGCCTTGTGGGTGTTCGGGGGTCCAGCGTGATCGTCGCATGGATGACGGAGGCGCGTCGCCCCGTGCCCGACGTGGCCGATGCGCTGGGCTACGAGGGCAACCGTCGCCGCGGCTACGCCTGCCCCGCCTGCCACGAGACGCAGCGCGGCAAGGGCGAGCGCCGGGCGCCGGTCGGGGTGACCCGTTCTGAGGGCGGTTGGCGCTGCTTTTTGTGCGACGCGCGCGGATCCGGGCTCGATTTCGTCGCGTACCACCTCTACGGCCGCGGCATCGGGGGGCTCGACAGTCAGCAGCGACGCGAGCTGCGCCAGTGGTGCGCCGACCGGGGCTGGTGCCCGCCGCCGGGGACACGTTCTGACCGGCCCGTGGTCGCGGCGCCCGCCCCGGCGGCGAAGCCCCCGGCGCCGCTGGTTCGGCCGCCCCGGGACGAACTAGAGCTCTACTGGTCCGACTCCTGGGCGCTCGACGCGCCGCCCCGCGACGAGTGGGGCACCCCGGCGTGGACCTTCCTCGCGCGGCGTGGCTACAGTCCCTACCTGCCGGTGATCGTACGGCACGACCTCGCCCGGTGGAGCCCGCCGACAGGCCAGCGGCGCGCGCCGCGGTGGTGGGGGGCACGCTGGCCGGAGACGCATCGCCTCGTGGTGCGCGCCTGGGAGGCGGACGGCACGCTCGGGAGCCTCCACGCCCGCGCCATCGTGGATCTGCCGCCGAACGGCACCCGCAAGGCGCCCAAGACGCGCTGGCCGCGCCACCCGGACTACCCGCGCGCGAGCTACGACGCGGCGGAGCTGCTGTTCGCCTGCCCGCTTGGCCAACGGCTCCTCCGGGGCGAGTCGGTGCCCAACCTCGCCGCGGTGCTCGTCTGCGAGGGGCTGACGGATTGGCTCGCCAGCGCGGCCGTGTTCCACGAGAGCATGGAGTGGATGGACCGGGACACGGGCGGCGACTACCCTCGCATCGCGGTGTTCGGCGCCGCCGCGGGCGGGTTCAACGCGCTCCGCAAGGTGCGCTGGCCCGAGGGCGACTACGAGGTGTGGTGCGGCACCGATCTCGACGTGGCCGGCACGCGGTACGCGCTGCAAATCGCCGAGGCCGTGGCGCCGAGGCCGATCAAGCGCGGGGCGCAAGTACGGGCGTTGCTCCAACGGCTGACGGACGAGTCGAGCGGTCGGACCATCAATGGCTGATCCCGCCGACGCCCCTCTCCCCGTGGTCGATCCGACCAAGAAACCGGGAGACCTGGCCGATGTGGTGAAGGCCGGGGGCGGCGCGCGAGACATCATTCAGTCGTTCGTGTCGGAGGCGCCGACGAGCGCCGCGGCGTTGAAGGCCGAACTGGAGACCGCGGAGGCGGCCAAACGCCCGGCGTTCGACCGCGCCATGACGCGCCTCGATGCGGACAAACTCCCGACCATCCTCACCAACCGCCTCGATACGTTCGAGATGATCGCCCGCGGCTGGTCGGCGTTGCACGCGGCGAACGAGCCGGCCTGGTTGTTCCGGCGCGGCAGCGGAAAGCAGATGGTCACGGTGCTTCACGGCAACGACGGTCCAGGGATCGAGCCGTCCGGGTGTGCCGAGATCAACGGGTACCTCTTGCGCTCGGCGCGATGGTGCCGGGTGAAGGAGACCAAGGACGGCGAGATCGAGATCCCCGTCGAACCGCCGCGCATCGTGGCGGCCGACATGGTGGCGATCCCCAGCGTGCGCCTCCCGCCGCTGGATGCGATCATCCGAGCGCCGGTGTTCGTGAAGGGCGCGCGGCTGGTACGCCACGCCGGCTACGACGCCGAGTCGTTTCTCTACTACGCCCCGCCGCCCGGTTTCATCGAACCGGACGTGCCGGTGGCACCGACCGCGCGGCACATCGAGGAGGCCAAGACGCTGCTCCTCGAACGGTGGCTCGGAGACTTCCCCTTCGAGTCGCAGGCCGACCGAACCCACGCCGTCGCGCTGATGATCCTGCCCTTGGTCCGCCGAATGTTCACCGGTCCGGCGCCGATGCACGTCATCGAGGCCGCGGAGCGCGGCACCGGCAAGAGCAAGCTGGCGCGGGTGCTGATGGCCCCGTCGCAGAACGCTTTTCCCGAAGCCTCCACGCTCGGGAAGGAGCCGGAGGAGACGCGCAAGAAGATCACGAGCCTCCTGCTCGCCGGGCGCCAGGTGATCTTCTTCGACAACCTGGGCGGCAACGTGGACAGCGACGAGCTGGCGGCGGTGCTCACCGCGGAGACCTGGGAGGATCGGCTGCTCGGCAGCTCCACGCCGGTGAAGGCGCCGAACCACGCGACGTGGATCGCCACGGGCAACAACGCGGAGTTGTCCACCGACATCGCCCGGCGGAGCATCCGAATCCGGCTCAACCGGAAGATGGAGCGCCCGTGGGAATGGGAAGGGGCGCGGATCAAGGATCTCGAAGCGTGGACCCTCCAGCACCGGCGCGAGTTGCTGGGCGCCGCGCTGACGCTGGTGCAGTCCTGGGTGGCCGCCGGCCTGCCGCGCTCCACGGCGCTCTTGGGCAGCTTCGAGGGTTGGTCCCGCACGCTGGGCGGCATCCTGCTCCACAACGGCCTGCCGGACTTCCTCGCGAACCTCTCGGCCATGTACGAACAGGCCGACACCGGGCTGCGCGAGTGGCGCTCGTTCGTGTTCCGCTGGTGGGATGAGCACGGCGAGACGATGGTGAACTCGCCCCAGCTCGTGAACGTCGCCGACAACTACGGGGTGCTGGCCTCGGTGCTCGGCGCCGCCAACAGCGACCGCGCCAAGGCGCTGCGCGTGAGCCGGGCGCTCAACCACATGCGGGATCGGGTGCTCTCGGGGCTCAAGATCACCGTGGACATCGTTCACAACCAGGCGATGTACCGCCTCGAAGTGGTCGATCCGACGCTCGCGCCGGCCCGCAACGCCGTGGCGCCCCGCAACGGCCCGCCGAGCTGGGGCACGCCGCCGCCGCGCGACTCGGATCGCTGGTAGCCGAGCGGCCGAGCGGCGGGGGGAATGTCGGGGGGATGTCGAGCGGGGGACATTCCCCCTCGAATCGGCGCGTTGCGCGCGATCTTTTGCCAATCGGGGGAATGTGGGCCATTTTTCGGCGTCGGCTACGCCTGCGCGCGGGCGTGTGCGTGCGTAGACGGAGTAGGAAATATACCCCTAGTTCCCCACATCCCCCCATTGACGGTTTGACCGTCTCTTTTTCGGGGGGATATCGAGATAGCACATTCCCCCCGGGCGCGACATTCCCCCTCCGGCCCGGCGTTGACTCCTATGCGTCAACGACGGCGACGCGGATCACGTACCCGTCACGTAGGTAGGATCGGCGTTCGCCCGGCGTTGCTACGCAAAGTGTAGCGGATTCACGCCCCGAGCATCACGTACCGGAGCGGTCGGCCTGCGCGAGCGTCCAGCGCACGACGGCGACGGCGACGGCGCGACTCGGCGGCATCCCGATCTCCTCGCACGCGGTCAGAAACGCGCGAAGCTGGACCGCGGAGAGACGGCCGTGGACCAATTCGCGGCGGGAACCCGGCTTCGGTTGTCCACCTCGTTTCCGTTTTTCGGTAGACACCGGCTCCACGAGCAACGCTCCTTGCCCTTGCGCGCTAACCGGCCACCGTGCTACCCACGGCCGATGTCCAATGAATTCGATCCGCTCACCGGGGAACGGAACCCCGATTGGGAAGCACCCGTCAAGGTCGTCACCCCGGCGCCGCGCCGCGCCGCGCCGCGCCGCGGAACCCCCCTATTGCCCGGACGCCCGTCCGACGAGGTGACGGGCGTCCGGGTGTTCCGCAAGAGCGGGCGGGACGAGGTGGCGTGCGGGGAGCTGAGCATCAACGAGGCGACCGAGGAGGAGATCATCGCCCGGTTCGAGACGGTGATGCCGAAGGCGGGCGACCGGCCGGTGACCTTCCGGATCGTGCCGGTGACGCTCGATGGGGACGAGATCCGCAGCCAGGAGCGGACGTGGACCGTGGACGAGCACCACGTTCACCTCCGGCGGGTGCAGGAGGAGGCGGCGCCGCGCGGCGGATCGGCCGGTGACCCGCTCTTGACGCTCATCGCCACGCTCCAAAGCCAGCTCACGCGCCTGAGCGACGAGACCGCCGAGCTGCGCCGGGACAACAACCGGATCGCCAACGAGGCCATCGCGGCGCGCGAGCGCAACATGGGGCTGGTCCACACCGATGTCTCCGAGGGCTACCGGGGCATCATGGAGGAGCACCGAAAGGCGATCAACACGGTGCAGACGGACATTTCCGGCGGCTACGACCGGGTGCTCACCATGCAGCAAGCCGCCGCCGAGAGCGAACGGTTGCGCGTGAAGGCCGACGCTGACGCCCGCGTGGCGATGGCCAAGGCGGAGTCGGAGGCGGCCATCACCCGGATCAACGCCGACGCGGCGCTGGAGCGCGAACGGATCGCGAGCCAGGAGCGGATCGCCACCCAGCGACTCGATGCGGAGGCCACCCGGCTTCGTACCGAGGCGTCGGATCGGGAGAAGGCGGCGCGCGAGCGGAAAAAGGACGAGGACGAGGAGCGTGGGCGCCGCGAAGCGGCAGCGTTGGCGGCCACCACGCAGTTGGAGGTGATGCGGTCCGAGCATCTGGAGACCCAGCGCGCCGCCGACGAGCGCGTGATGACCATGCTCATCAAGTCACAGGAGACCCAGCTCGCGCTGGTCAAAGCCAAGGCCGACGGCGACAACCCGCTGAAGGGCATCGTGGGCCTGTTGGGCATGTTCGGTCTCTCCGGTGCGGACGTGTTGCCGCTCATCAAGGGCGCGCTCGCCGGGGGTGGGGGCGGCTGGGCCGAGAAGCTGATCGAGCAGGTGGGCGGCATGGGGAAGGAGCTGCTGAAAACCGCTCGCTCCGCCGCGCGCATCCAGGCCGGCATGGAGGACACCGACGACGAAACCGACGACGACGACGACGACGACGAGGAGGAGGCCAACCCGCAGATTCCGGCGCGGGAGGATCGCCCGCTCCCGAGCGCGGCGCCGGCCGCCGCTCCCGCGCCCGCCGCCGCGCCGACCGCCGCGCCCGCGACCCCCGCGACCCCGG
>ERZ1292632.1066-Hain-H43-01um-R2-1066-length-28525-cov-28_pt1 | contig 28525 bp, 44 predicted proteins | sample MGYA00564407_ERZ1292632 | MGnify/ENA primary metagenome ERZ1292632 (study PRJEB36523, sample SAMEA6512637) | groundwater metagenome | collected 2019-01-08 | study: AquaDiva: Metagenomics assemblies of 32 groundwater samples | reverse complement strand
ACCAATACCAACCCTATGATAACGGCCAATACGATGATAGGCAGATATTTTCCAGTTTTTTCCAGAGCTATGAAACTGTTTATTATGCTGGATTTAATTGGCATGGTTATATTTATATTGCCTTCATAATAATAGGCAGATACCAATGTATTGTTATAACCATGTGAATCTGTCCAGTTAACCACATTTCCATCCCCTTCAAGTTGGTAACTTGTTCTTGGTATAGCAACCATAGAAGTTGCATTATATATCTGTAAGGATGATATGGGGGCTGCGTGACTTAATGTTTGTGGAGTTCCATTATGTACTGTGTAGGTTTCGTTTTCAACCCAACTTGCAATGGAATTAATATCTGGTTCAGCAGTCTTAAAAACTTCTCCGCCCAAAGTTCCGATCATTATGAGCAAAAGTACCGCTATCGCTATTCCAGATATTAATGTAATAATGGCTCCTGTTGCGGCTTCGGCGTTCCCTTTAACTAGGTATATCTTTTTTTCTTTTTTCATAGAAAAAAAAGGAAAAATTCCCTTATAGAGCAGAACCTCTCCCCATACCCCCACCAATTGCTGTATATCCTAGGATAAGCACCAATACCAACCCTATGATAACGGCCAATACGATGATAGGCAGATATTTTCCAGTTTTTTCCAATGCTTCAAAACCAGATATGATTCCGTTCTTTACGGAATTCTTTATTGTGACGTTTGTTATTGCGTCAATGTCGTCTTCGACAAGGTCGTATGTTTGTCCGCCTAAACTTCCGACAAAGATGAGCACGAGCACAGCAACTCCGACACCAGAGATAAGGGTAACAATAGCCCCAACTGCTCCAGCTGCTTGACCTTTCTTCTCGTACAATTCTAACTTTTCCATTTCCATTATTAAAACCTCCACTTGTCATGCTTTTTTGCATGGCTAAGCAAAGATTATCTTAATGAATTAATTTATATACTTAATTAAAAGTCACTAAAGACACTTTAGTCACTCTTATTTGCATAATATTCTGTTGCGTTATATGCTTTATAAGGGCTTTTAATTGTGTCTTTCAGGTAGAATATTATTTCTATGAACAAAAATAACACATTAAGAGCCAATAAAAAGCTTTCTAACCTGAATATTTGAAGGTATAATAGTTCCTCAGCATCCAGAAAGAATACAAATAACCCAAGCAAATATGAAAATAAGTACCCAATAAATAGGATAAATGATATTCTCATATCATACCATTTCCCAAATGTCATAAAATTATAGACTTTGGCTAAAATTATGCCTACACAAACTAACAACTGAATTATAAAAAATAAGCCATACATATCCATTTTCTTTGCCTCCTATATCTCATCCGATATATTTTCTAATATGTCCAATGTAATATACTATCTAAATAAGTAATTAGGACTATAAAGGCTAATGCTCCTATTGAGATATATAATTGACATCTATTCTCCCATAAGCGTTTAATAAGTGTTTTCATTAGGGTTAAACACAAGCTAGTGCACTCCTATAAAATTTTCCTGTACTATCTAAACACGCATAACCATTACCCACTCCTGATAATGAACTCCCATAAAAATTAGTTGCGTTTACGTCTCCACTTGAAGAAATATTCACTTTTTGATTAATTCCGACCATGATTGAATTACTAATGATTAATGAAGAGGCATTAACCCGCCCTTGTACTTGTAATCTACTGCTGATATCTTCTTCTAATCCATTTAAAAGGCCTACATTTCCATTATTTTCTAAACGCATAGTGATACCTGCCCCTATGAAGATAGTATCTCCTCCGCCTTCCTCATAGAAAATAAATGAATCTCTGTAAACTGTTGGGTTAAAACCAGCACTTGTTCTATATAATGTTGTTCTGCCTCCATCATTTTTATAAGTAACCCCTGTGGTGGCTGAAGTGCCTGTATTAATATTTTCTGTATAGATAAAATGATTTGAATTAACATTTCCTAACATTGAAAATGCAGTTGAATTAATATTTGTTGTATTAACCCATCTTAAATTTGCATTAGTATTATTTGCAATCTTAGTCCCATCTGAACCTCCAAACAGAGAGGAATTATCTGTTCGTATAATTGTAGCATTACCCCCAATGCTTATAAAATCATCTGTAAAGTTAGAATGGCCATAAGAGCCTAAAGCTGGGGATGATGTTATCCCTGTCAATCCTGAGCCGTCTCCGTAATATTTAGTTGCATTGACATATCCATTGCAATCAACATTAAACACATTTACACCAGAACTTAAATTATTGATTAAAAATTTTCTGCATCCAGAGCCAACTTCTGGAGGCGGTGGTGGAGTTGTGACACTTTCATTCACAATAATTATCCATGCCCCTTGAGTTCCGTTGAATTGTTGATTATTATTATCCCAACAAGTTACGTTCCAGACATATGTTGAGTTAAACAATGTGACAATCAAAGTCTGGTTTATATCCTCCGTTATGGATATATCTGTCGCATTTATCGAACCGTTTATTACCAGTGAACAGTTGGATACTGCATATTCAGAACTTACATTGTATGTGAAGCTAACAGGATTTGATATATTTGTATTATTTGCTGGAGATATTAGCGTTATGTTCATATTGGATTGTGCTGGGGTATATGGTGTTTCATTCACTATTAAAATCCAAGAATAACTTGTATTAAACTTCTTATACTGATTATCCCAGCATGTTACATTCCAATAGTATGTTGCATTGGACATTGATATTGTAAAACTATTGTTTGCATTTTTAGTAATGGAAGTATCATTATACACAGAGTTATTTATGTTTAAAGAACAGTTATCCAAATTGTAATAAGAGAATACGCTGTAATTGAAAGTTACTGGGCTTGTATGGTTGGTATTATTAGTTGGGAGATGTAATGTGATGTTTATGTTTGAAGCGGCATCTGTATTACTCTGATTAACGATCAGTATCCACGTTTGGGTTCCATTGAATCTTATTGTCTGGTCATCCCAACAAGATATATTCCAAGCATAAGTTGAATTAGCTAATGTTATCACAATAGATTGATTCACATCTTCGGTTATTGTTGTATCTGTGTTGTTTATGCTCCCATTTATTATTAAAGAACAATTAACCAAATTATAATGGCTTGATACATTATAAGTAAAATTAAGTGGATTAGACAAATTTGTGTTGTTTGCCGGAGATATAAGAGTTATGTTGATGCTTGAAATGATTGGAGGGACATAAGGCAAAGATTCATTCACTATCAACTGCCATTGAACGCTTGAGTTGAATCTTTGAGTCATATTGTCTATGCAACTAACATTCCAGATATAAGTCGCATTTGTCAATGATATACTAAAGCTGTTGTTGGCGTTCTTGTTTATTGTTGTATCATTGAAAACTAAACTATTGTTCAGATTCAAAGAGCAGTTGTCTATGTTATAGTAAGAAAATACACTGTAGTTGAATGCAACTGGGCTTGTGTGGTTGGTATTGTTTTCTGGAAAAAAGAATGTTATGTTTACACTCGATGGGACTGACGGGGCATATGGCAAAGATTCATTTACGATCAAGGCCCATGCTTGTGTTCCGTTGAATGTTTTAATCTGATTGTCTGTGCATGTTACATTCCATTTGTATGTCGAATTAGTTAAAGTTTTAGTGAAGTTCTGGAATGTTAATCCTTTTGTGGGGCTGACTATTGTTGAGTTTATAGTTCCATTTAAGATTAATGAGCAATTTAAAAGATTGTAATAAGAGCTTACGTTGTAAGTGAAGTTAATCGGATTACTGGCGTTGGTGTTGTCTGGCGGTGAGATTAAAGAAATATTTACGCTTGAGATGACATCTGTATTGCTTTGATTGACAATCAGTATCCAGGTCTGAGTGCCATTGAACACTGTTAATTGGCTATCCCAGCATGACACATTCCAGTTATATGTGGCATTTCTTAGGTTGATAGAGAAATTCTGGAAGGCTAAGTTCTTTGTAGGGCTGTTTATTGTGGAGTTTATAGTTCCATTTATCAATAAAGAGCAGTTATTAAGGTTGTAGTAGCTTGAGACGTTGTAGGTCAGATTTAAAGGATTAGATGCGTTTGTATTATTTGCCGGAGATATTAATGTGATGTTTATGCTTGAGATGACTGGGATGATTGGAGGCTCTGATTGGTTTACAATGACAATCCAATAATCAGTGCTATTAAACTGGATTTCCATGCTATCTACACAAGTTATATTCCATGCGTAAGTTGAATTAGCTAATGTGACTGAGAAATTCTGGAATGTTAAATCTTTAGTTGGAGTATTAACAGTAGAATTAATGCTTCCATTTATCAATAAAGAGCAATTCAAGAGTGTATTGAAGGAACTAACGTTATATGTGAAATTAAGGGGATTAGAAACATTAGTATTGTTCTGAGGCAATATTAGGGTTATATTCATAGATGAATTCGCTGTAGGAGGTTCTCCTCCTGTTGGAGAAAGTAAAAACTGTTTAAAAGTATTCATAGTTAGATTGATACTACTGTTCTCTGAGTAATATCCTTCTTTTGACACATTTATAGAATAATTAGTTGAAAAATAAGTTCCAGTATAATTTCTGTAATACTCTAAAAGTGTTTTCCTTGCTATCCTTCCATCTGCTCCTGTCAGTTCTGAAAACTGTAAAGTGTTTATATTATCTGTTACTGTGACGTTAGCTCCTTCTATTGGATTTCCTGATGTATCATTAACATAAGATTCTAGATACCAATAGGTGTATAATGTTCCATTAGAAAACCCCCTACTTATGTTAAATGGAACATTATCGTTAATTGTCAAATTTGTGATGTTCCATCGTGTTCCTTTTACCACATTTACAGCTCTTATTGTAGAAAAATTATTATCTAACGTAATTATTGATGTATCAATCATAGAAAAGTTATGATAATTTAAAGATATATAAATTGGCTGTACCGTCCCATCATAATATATCTTTTGATTATTAAATGTATTATTATGTGTTTCTGTATCATAAAATATAGAATATCCAGCATTAGCATTATAAACAATATTATTTTCTAATTCATTATTTTTAGATGAAGATAGATATATCCCAACTGCACTAACTCCAGTAGCATTAATTATATTATTTCCAAAATAAGAGTTATATGTAGATGATAATCCAATTCCATAAGTAAGAGTGCCTGTTAAAGTAATATTATTATTAGAAAAATTAATATTGTATGCACTGGGAAAATATGTTGTAGATGCTAAATCTGAATTAAAGAAATTGTCATAAATATTTTCATTTGTGATATAATTTAATGATGCTAAAGAAATTAACCCATCTGAAATCATAGTATTCCCTGTGATATTATTTCTGCTTGTGTATTGCAAAAGAAAGCCTTTTAAATATGAACTTGCTATTAAAGGGCTTATATTGATAAAATTGTTTGAAAATAAACTATTGTTTACATAGCTTGTATAAATTCCCCAACCTTGTTGTACTTCTATTGAATTGTTGACTATATTTGAATGGTCTATCTGATGTAGAAACAACCCATTGTTGGTAAGATTATTGTTTGATATGGTGATATTATCTGATACCGCGAATATAATCTCGCTGTAATTATTGTTAAAAGCTCTGTCATATACTGTATTGCTGACATTAAACCTGTAAAAGACTGGTTGTCCATTTACTAGATTGCTTGTATCTATTATCTGATAACAATTACCTAATGATGTAACTGAACAACTAAAAATTATTCCTTTTCCAACAGAACAATTAATGCTGTTATTGATAAATACATTATTTCTTGAAAACGAAACTGTAATTCCTGTTGTTTCTGAACCTTGATTTAGATTTGCATAGATTGTATTATTTATAAATCTATTATTATTTCCCCTGATAGCTATTCCATCATCAGGACCGGAGATGATATTATTGTAAAATGTTGTATTTGTAACTGCGTTTGTAGTACTTGTTATTTTATCAGTAGCAACAGATGATGATAAAATATTGTTAGAAATTGTTGAATTTGTAACTATTCCCAAATTAATCGGATAACTAGTACTACCTGTTATTGATATGGTATTATTATCAATTATCTTATTTATTCCGTTTGAAAGGGATATTCCATTAGAAGTTGAAAAAGCAGTAAATTTGAATATCTTACAACTTCTTACTATTGTATTATTTTTAGATACGGCTATTCCTGTACCACTTCCTCCAGTTGCATATGTAATATTATACCCATGACAATCTAATGTAATATTGTTATGTATTATGCCAAAACAACCTCCTTCAGCAGTAACATTTTGTGTTAAATCATATATTCCTGCATCAAAAAAATCTCCGCACACAGACACATCAGGATCTAGAAAACCATCCTTATAATCATTTAAAACGGTTGTTTTTGATATATCTAAAGGAAAATAATTATTATATTCTTTTTCTAAAACAGAATAAATCTTACTCGGTGTTTGATTTAATTCTCCTGTGTCATTATTCAAAATATCAATATATTCAACATAATCTTTATTAACTTCCTTAAAATTAGTTGAATATTCCCACTTAAACGTATATGGAACATTTATCAAATTGGGATTTGATATATTGATATCAAAATGACCGCCATAATATCTTGGAATTAAACCGCTTCCTTTTACTGATGTGCTTGTATGAAGTATAGTATTTTCTAACTGAAAAGATATTGTAATATTCTTAAAATTTACTAATGGATGCCCTGTAGGAAACCATTCCCCTCTGAATTCTTGATTGCTAATAATTAAAATATCTTTATTTAACGATATAGATTTGTCAAAAAACTTTGTTTCTTTTGATGCATTTAATATTTCGATAAAAGTAGTATTCTTATATATTGAGTTACCTAAATCACCATACATAGTGATATTTTCTGATTTAGATAATTTACCCATATCACTATCTTGATTTACAAAATACAACCCTGTAAATCCAACTATGATTACAATCAATCCTATAATTAATAACTTTATTTTCATATCCATATTATTAGGTCTCCATTAGCTGAAAATTCCATATAACTCTCATTTACCATAGATTTTATTGCATTATTGACAGTTAGATTTTTAAGATTTACATTTAGAGTTGTGGATGTATTGATTGAATTATTAACCCATCCTCCTGTGCCATCTGTTCCTGTACCAGAACCTATTGTCATATTGATTGAAAATGCCCCTGTCTCTTGATTATAGGTTATATTAGAACTGTTGCCGAAAACTGACCTTATTTCTGCTGTTGTGTTGCCTAGTTTCAATGAGGTAATATTCTCATTCTTGAATCCACCATAAGTTGTGTAATCTGAACTAAAATTAGCATAACTATACAATCCACTATCAGATATGTTGTAGATGTCATTAAAGCCCGATGTAAAGTTAGCTTTAGTGTAATAGTTGTGTATGCTGTTGTCTGAATGTATTGCTGTGAAGTTGGCTGATTTCCATCCTCCCAAAGAGCCGTAGTCTGTTGTAAAATTCTCATGGTTGTAAGCTCCTGCTGGTGGAGATGAGGTTATGCCTGTAATTCCTGCACCATTGCCGTAAAATGCTGTGGCGTTGACATCTCCTGATGATGAAATATTTACTAAATTTGCTACTTTAAACAAGGTTGAAATATTAAGGTTAACAAGATTAGCATCTGTGCCGTTCTTCAATCTATCAGAGACATTTCCTACTATGTTAGTTACATTATAATAATTTGTGATATTATCTGCCCCACTACTGCATAGATTATTTGTATCGGTACATACCTTTCCTTCTTTATAATATAAAACTCCATTTGTAGAATTCAGATAAACTGATTTGTTTTCCATATTAAAATATAAAGGATTTATTATTACTTTATTATCATCATCGGTCTCATAAGTCCATCCCCTTCTTGATATGAATTCACTATTTACTATACCTATAAATATTATAAATATGATTAATATTAATACTATGGTACTTATTTTATGATTCATATAAATGAGCCGCTTTCCGTTGTCATCTTCGTGGTGTACAAGCTAAATGATAAAAGTATTAAAAATATGAAAAATGAAATCATGCTAGGGACATAATTTAGGTTTTGCTCATAAAACCATATAAATAATAATCCTGTGGCTACGAAATGAAGTATCACACCTATTCTATAATCTCTGGCATAAAATATCAGCCCTGCAATTATGATAACAAATAATATTATATTTTCAAAACCCATCCCTACATTCTCAACTAACTGCGATATTCCTATATTCATTCTATGGCCCTTCCGCTTCTTACGCCAGTCAGTAATTGGATAAGCCCAATAACATACATTATGATTACGGCTATATAAAAAAATCTTTGCATCAACCCAATTATTATCGGATTGAAGGCGAATAACATAGAAAGCCCCTGCAGCAATAATGATGCCATCTCAGGTATCGCAAAAAAGAAATTCAATAATAAGTCTATAAGAATATTACCACTATGAAACACCAAAGCCCCTATCTCGACAACTGGAATATCTAACTGATTATCTATGCTCTGCTCAAATTCGTCTGATACAGAATCAAGGTTAATGGTGTCAGCCAAGTCACTAAAGCTGGTGATATAGTTCAATGAGGGTGGTGGGGCAAATTCAATTAATGCAGTTATTGATATAGCATAAAATAACTGGACTAAAATTATAGTGATAAATAAGCCTACTATTTTCATATTAACTCATCGCCGGATGCGTCTGCATCACAATCATTATTATTATGTATATAAATATTATCATATCTATGACAAAGAAGAAAGTTATATACCATGAGGCTATCGCAAATGATAACACCACCATACTGCCAATAACCATAAATGCCCCAAACCACCCAAGAGCTGTTTTTGAAGCTGTGAATGTCAAACCTGCGACTGTCAATACAATCGCTATAAAAAAGGCTATGCCTGTCTGTAATGTGCCACTTTTAGCTAATGCATTGAAGTATCTTTTAAAGGTAATAGATAGGCCTGACGTTAAAGTCTTATTAATCTCCATAACAAAAATACTAGCATTTGTTACATTATCTAAAGTTGCATAGCTAAAATATAAAGTAAATTCATTAGGATCAGTAAACGTATTGGAATAAACTATCTCATCAGTATCCATTCTTCTGATTATACCTGATAAGATTTCATTATCCTGCCTTGAATTGTAATAGTATATTGTCATCTCTTTTGCTGCATCATCATTCTGAAATGTCAAGCTGTCTGGCTGAATGTTTAAAGAAACCCTGCTTTGCTGGAATTGAAGGTTATCAAGATTTATATATGCTGGTTCACTTCCATCTATACCTGCCAAATTTATTGATTCTCCATCATCCATGGTATAGAGGTTATAAAAAGAGTCTATTGTTATCGCCTTTAGGATATATGTGCTTTGGTATGCGTGTTTTGTATAATCTGCCGCAACATAACAATCGGAATATATATTTTTTAATACAGAAACTTTTTGGCTTGTTGCAGTCAATAATTGCTCATATCTTTGTACTCCTTCCTTGTTTACGCATATCCTTAAATCATTCTCATCTATCAAACTCAAATCAATATAAACCAAAACTATGATTCCCCCTATATATTCAAATTCAAATCTTAGCTTATTGCTGAATCCTTCTAAAAAACTAATATTTAGCTGATTTTGATTTGCGGCCTTAAAATTATACATCGACTTATTTAGGTCTGCATACATCTTAGCTCCTGAACAATTATCAAGATTAAATAATATATTTTCCCTTTCATCTATCAATATGATTGACTTTTTAAATATCTCATAAGTCAATGTTTCTTTAGTGCTTCCAAACAGATCTGAGCAAGTTGCTATGATTATATTATCTCCATCTATAACGCTAGAGGAATTTATCAAAAGGTAAGCATCTGTAAGATTGCCATAAAATAATCTATTATCATTGAATGTTAAATTGTATGTCAGATTGACTTGGCTGATATCCGAACAATTAAGATATAGATTAGCCGTATTGGTTGAATTAAAGATATTGGTTAGGTTTAAACTAATGCGGTTGATTGCGGGTTTTGAAGTATCAAAATAAAAAGTGGAATTGCCAAAAGTTTGATTTATGGAAGTATCATTTAATGAGGATGATATTATTTTAAAATAAATTTCATAATATCCCTCTAGATAAGTTATATTGCCATAAGTATAATTATTCGATAATGAGTTAATCGTAAGGTTATAGACATTAGATTGATTAAAATAAATTCCTATTAGAATATTCGAAAAACTAGAATTTGATTTCCAAGATAAATTATAAGTTAAATTGTTTGTATAATTTTTATTATTATATGTTCTATAGTTAGAATAATTAATTGTGTAATTAACTGAACCTGGAGGGTTGAAATCCCAAAAAATGGCTTCTTCGTAAAGGTCTCCATTATTTGGGCTTGTATATAGCAATTCTTCAGAATAACCCCCTAAACCATTATCATAAGTACAATATTCATATAAATGAGGAAAATTATATCGGATTATAATACCTATTTTATTATTAGTTTGATTTATACATTTAGTTGGAAGTGTCCAGTTATGAGTTCCTGGTCCTGTTTTTTCCTGCCAAATTACTCCATAAATGTTTGGGATTTTGGTATAATTCACTTCAAATGGATTTATAGATGTTGCATAAGTAGTATAATCTCCATCCATTGCATTTTGAGGATCAGCACCCGAAGATGTTTGATAATTTCCAGTATTCAAACCGCCACAGCTAGTTGATACATTTGCAAATTCCTGATAACAAATCACTGCCCTTATACTTAGAACATTTATTAATGAAACTATTAAAATCATTAATAAAAACACCAGTTTTTGTTTCATCTAATCAAGCCATACATTATATATTATTTAAGATTTTCTAAAAGTCACTAAATATCCTGGAGCCCTAGAGGAAAAGGGGTATACTTTTCAGGTGTTAAATGAAAAACCTCTAGGGCTTAGGATCGTAAATAACTAAAAAAATGGATATGATGCCTGTAATTGCCATGACCTTTAAAACAAATAAATCTGATACAATGCTGAGTATTAATATTAACCCTGCCAAAATTTCAATTATGCTTATGTCCAAATATCCTAAAACCATTTTATAAGCCTTTCTTGCGATAATTTCCTATTAAGTAATCTTAGAGATTTATTCATTATTATCTGATTGTTTAGTTGCTTCTTTTCAACAACTAAGTGAATTCTTATCTGTTCTGTAAGATCATTCAATATTGGTTTAAGTTGCGAGAAGTCATCAATCAATACTTTCAGGCAATTTGATATAACTGGATTGAATTCCTGCAATGCACTATTCTCCAGATATCTGGCAGCATAGATTGGCTCTTTAAATTCAACATTAGGCTTCTTATAAACCTTTTTAACTATATCAGTCTCAAATGTCATATCCAAAGGTAAAGAGTCAATGAAAGGCTCCTGCATGACCTTATTGTCGCATTTGGTGTTTAATATCATCAATCCATTACATTCTCTTTTCAACAATACAAAATTAGAGCTTCCACCATAGATTTTTATAAACTTTTTGAAGGAAGTTATGCACTTTTCATCTATTTTTGTCAAAATTCCTATGAATTCTTCCTTTGCTCGGGCCCTATTCACTAAAAACCATTCTTCTTCTGATAACTTATTTATAATTTCTGCCTGAGTTTTCTTGATTGTTACCCTGATTCCTTCCCCAATCGTAGTAAATTCTTTACCATGGTTTTTTAAATAGCCGAACCATACTCCAACCTTGCCTTCCTGTGGAATAAATTTAGCTTTAGTGAATGAAAAATATAGACGATAGTTGTGTGGGTTGTATAATGATGGAGTGACGGTTTGGTATGTTTTTGAACCATACTTACCAACCATGGTATGGTTAGATGACGTTTCCTTTGGAACTTGCTTTAAATTCTCATTGTTTTTTAGAAATCTATTAAAAATAGGATTGATTATAGAATTAATATGTTCCTGATCCTCTTTTTTTAATTGTTCCATAGGAAATAGTGGGGACTGTCTATTGCTCTAATATATATAATTTACTTAGTATCAATAGGATGTCAAAGACCAACGGACTTATCTTTTGAGTATTAATTTGCATAATAATTTAGCAACAGCAGCAGCAACAGCAACAGTAGCAACAGCAACAGCAGCAGCAACAGCAGCAGTAACAGCAGCAGCAACAGCAACAGCAGCAACAGCAGCAGCAGTATTGGACTCATAAATGACATTTGTTACAAATGAAATTCCAGATAGTAAATAAGACAACACAATTAAAAACCATATTATTGATTTTGCTGAAATTGTTTGTCTATACAATAGCCATAAGCACCAATCATATTTTTCTTCATCATAAAGTTTATTAGCTATTACTTTCCAACTCCTGTTTTTCTGTTTTCTCAGCCAATTATAACTTTCTGAGCAAGCGTTTTGTTCTTTGAGATATTCTTCAGTTACCTGTTCCATTATTTTTGTCATCTTTATCTCCAAACTTTTTGATAATGTCTATGATTTTGGGAATGGTTTGCCCTGACAATCAGAGCATATAACCTTTCCAACATAATCTTTATCATAATAAACTTCTCTCCCGCACTGAAAGCAAACTTTCTTAAAATCATTATTATCCTTAGAAACGCTTTTCGTTTCTGGGATGCCAAAAACCTTTGGTTTTTGGGTATGTTTAGTGAGGTTTTCATATTCATCCATATATCCTCTCCACTCAATTTTATGTGTTTCAGCTAACCAATTGATAAAATCAAACATTTCTATATATGCCTTTTCCCTTATATCTATTATTGTTTCATTTGAATGTTTTTTTAATTTAGGCGAAGCCGTCTTGAAATCGGAATTATCGGCCGTCGCCTCGTTTAATGAAAGTTTATATCTTTCTAATTCATTATGTGGTATTCTTGGTGCTAAAATATATCCTTCTTCTTTACCTATTTGGATTGGACAATCTTTTTTTACAAAAATATCCACCGCATCTAAACCTTCTTCCTTCAATCGTTTTAAAATAATTAGTAAATAATCCAAATTGGCGTTTACTTTTTGAAATCCCTTGTAAGTTTTTAATTTTCCTTTGGCTACATGTAAATTAAAAATGAATTTTAGTTTTCTTTTGCTTATACACTTATACATTCTTTACCTCGTTGGCGATTGCCGATAATGCCTATGATTTTATGAAGCCCTGCCCATTACATCTTAGGCAAGTTACAATCATTTTTTCGTTAAAAGCGTTTGGGCGTTTACCTTTACCATCACAATCAGGACAGGGTTTGGGCGAATGCTCTTTATCTTTTATAATCCTGTTCCATATTTCCTCTTGTATTTTTGTTGGCGGGATTACTTTTTTAATCATAGCCGAAGCCTTAAAATCATTATTAAGTGAAGGTTTTGAGGAGTTCAAATATTCAATAATCAAATCCCAATCACTTTGGTATAAAGTCATTCCTACAATAGTTCCAATTCCATCATCAATCACAATACGTATTTGTTTATTGTTTAATCTATTAACTGAAATAATAAAATTAGTTCCTTTTGGTTTTATTCTTAACATTTTATACTCAAAACTTTTATTTAATGCTTCGGGTTAATTTCCCGAAGGCTTGAGTTCAAAATGACAATAAGCACATCTCATTCCAGAAGTGTCTGGTATACATCCACCTGAACATCTTCCTCTTGGTTTTACTGTTGTTGATTCTGTCATTTTGAATTGAATATTAACTCGAATTACACGAGAGTTCGGACTTTGGTTTAACACAACAATTACCGTTTCGATATGAAAATGCGTCATCCATATTCATAAAAACTTTACTTGTTATAACATTGTTACAGCTTATTTCATAACAAAAAAACTTTATATCATCTGGTAAATGATTAACCCAATTAAAATCATCATAGCCTATTGAATTACAAAAGGATATTTTCTCTTTAGTTTTGCATCCTGCTAAAAACATTGAACTTAATATTATCAAAATAATAAGCATCTTTTTCATTTTTACCATTTCTCCCGAGCCGAAGCCCGAATTTTGTGTAATGCTTCGGGTTAATTTCCCGAAGGCTTGAGTTCAAAATGACAATAAGCACATCTCATTCCAGAAGTGTCTGGTATACATCCACCTGAACATCTTCCTCTTGGTTTTACTGTTGTTGATTCTGTCATTTTGAATTGAATATTAACCCGAATTACACGATAGTTCGGGCTTTGGCTTATAGTTACATCTTTTACAATTATAATTTTCAAGTTCTTCTAAAGTAAAAGCAATTTTCTCTCCATTACAATTTGAACACCAAAAAGTTTTATATTTATGGTCACCAGATTTATATTTCATACCTTTTGACGCACAAAAATCATTTTGTAGATTAGATGTAAGTGGAAACCCAGAATTACATCCTACTAACATAATCAAACCCAATATTCCAATAACAATTAACATCTTTTTCATTTTAATCTTCTCCATCGAGCCAAAGCCCGAATTTTGTGTAATGTCTGAAATTCAAATGACGGATTTAAACTATAATTTCCGTCAATGAATCTTTAAATCTGTTATTTAATTTTTATTATCAGCACCCTCTTTTTTAGAGGGCAAAGTTGGAGTTACTAAAATAACTTCATAGTTGTCAGGATTGTTTAATGGAGTGGGGTGTCCTTTGTCGTATCCCCACGCATCGCAAAATATCAATTCATTATGATAATCCATTCTATGAATGCCTAATTTTAACTCTTTGATTTCTCCAGTAGGTTTATACTTTACTTTCAATATTCCCCAATGTTGTGGGACACCCCATTTTTTTCTTTCTTCATCATTCATATAAAATCAACTCCAACTTTGGCTTTAATTGCTGATAATGTGTTAGTTAATTTGTGGTGAGCGTAGCGAATCCGAATTAACGGTAATTCCACGCATTCCGTTAGGAATAAAACCCAAAATTGTTATTCCATCAGTTTGCATTCAAAATCTCTCCATCTCTTTTGTTTTCCGAATATAAATCTTGTAGCTGAACCCTCATCGGTTTCATACCATCCACTTTCTGATGTAATACAGCATTTGTCTCCATCAATATACCAATACTGACCAAAAGATAATTTATCGCATGTATCCATCTGATTTTCGTATTTAAGAGTGTATCCGATAACAAAAGGCGATGTTATCAATATCATCAATATTATAATTATTCTTATCATTTTGGGTTTTAGTTTTAATTGCGTGGAATTAGCTGCTATATGAGGGATTGCTTATAACTTCCTTCTCAATGCAATCATCATTTCTTTTAATTCTTTTTTCGTAGATTAAGTCCAATGGACTAATCATACCTTTGATTGTATCTTTTGTTACTTTGGTATAAATCATTGTAGTCTTAGGTGAACTATGTCCCAGGGCTTCTTGTATCTTTCTTATATCTACTCCAGCTTCTAGGCTGTGGGTGGCATAAGAATGTCTTAGTTGGTGTATGTGATAATGCTCTTTTATACCTGCTTTTTTGCAACTATTTTCTAAGATCATCTGAATTGTTTTCTTGGATATGTGAGTATATGGTCTTGCCATACTATCAAATAGATATGGACTTGATTTGTTGTATCTACTTTCTTTGTAATCTAGTATATGTCTTATCACATTTTGCCCTAGCTTTACTAAACGGTCTTTGTTTCCTTTTCCTTGATTTATTCTCAATATACCATTTAAAATATCAATATCATTCCATTGTATTCTTGTTGTTTCTCCTAACCTTAAACCTGAACCGTATAGCATCTCTAGAACAATCTTATGCTTTAAATTCCTTGTATTGTCTATTATCTTTTCAATGATTTCCATATCTATAGGTTTAGGCAGAGGCTTTGCTCTTTTTATAGGGGTTATATCATTTGGAATAATTTTTTTGCTCAATATCCTGTTAGCATAGTAAAGTAGTGCTGCCCTAGTTAAGTTTACTGTTGCTGCTGAAAATCCTTTATTGGTTAGATAATGTAAATGCCTTAATATGTTCTCAGATGATATGTTATCTCCATAATACGCCCTAAACCTATCAATGTGAAATTTGTATGATTTATAGGTTTCCTTGCTGTAATGTTGGATTTCTATTGTTTGATTAAACTGCTTAATATTGTCCATTCTTGACTTCCCTCATTATATCATCATAGAACTTGTTTAGCTTATATAGGTAGTTTTCTTGGTTTATCTCCTTTCTTTGCTTACCTAAGAATAGATATGCTCTTATAAGGGCTATAATTAGGCTTCTTAGCTGTGCCAGATGAGTAAATCGTATTGACCTATAAGCTCCTGCTGTCAAGCCTTCCCTTTCCATTAAGATGGCCAGTTCTATCTTGTCATCATATTTTTTACCTTCTATTATCTCTTCAGGCATATAGTTTACTCTATAGACTTGGCTTAATGTCTGAAGATTGCCTCCGATTCTGGCTTCTGAGATTGGAATTTTGTTTAGGGACATTTTAATTGTGATATGTATTTATTATCTTTCTTATCTCCGAATCCTGATTATCTATAATCTTTTTTAATAAAGTGATTTCCTTATTTATTACAATCATAAATAAAAACGAACACACAAATCCAATTATTACCAAAATCCTTTCTATTAGTTCTAAATTCATTTTGTTATCCCATATCTTAATAAGTCTATTTCCCAATCTAAGCGTAATAATTTTGCACATTTATATGAACTAAAAGGCGTTACATTACACCAGCAATCTCTTGCAAATTGTTTTAAAAATAATTTTTTTTCTGTAATCATTTTTCTTTCTCCTGATCCTTTAATTCCTCAAATGAAATATGATAAAAGATATCTGGTTTAAGCAGCTCATTTTTCATATAAGATGATGGTATGAACAATGCATACCCCGTGCCAACTTTAGTCAATTTTTTACTTACTATGGAAATCTTCATTTTTAATCAAGCTCTTTTAAATATCTATCCATCTTTATCTTTAATGCTATTGTTGATAAGATCATAGAGAATAATTCTATCGCTGGGGCTAATACCCATAAAGCAAAAGCTATAAAAATTAAGATGGATGCATATAGATTATAGTTAAGACTGATCATATAAATTCCAATAAAATAAAAAGTTATTATCCTTCCGACAATTTCCAACAATGATTTATAAGTCTGAATAACTAGACTTTTTTCAAATAATTTATTCATCTTGACCATCTCCATCTAATTGTTCTATTTCTAGATCATCCTCTTGCTCAGGATTATCTTCTTCCCAATCATCTGTTTCATATTTTGGTATTCATTCAAATCTCATCTTAAATTCTTCGTAATTCATAAAAAATCTATATTTAATTAAAAGAAACCACCATGTTAAGCTTCCAATTATTGGAATACTAATCAATAAGGTTAATCTAAATAAATTACCAAAATTAGAATCTGTTATAGGTTCTTTCTTGATTTTTTCCCATTCTTTTTTATTCATCTTATAATACCATTTTATATAATAGGTATTATAATAGGTATTATATAAATCTATCGTATAATTTTACCTTAAAATGTCCTAAATCAGACAATACCACCTTGCTGAATTTCAACTATACGTCGTGTAAATAAGAATACGACTATACCGCTTAATATGATTACAAATATCCACCCATATTGGAAAAGATTGGCATTTACTTCGATATTGTTTTGTTGTGCATCAAACCCCGCATCAACTGTCGCCAGAACACTCGCCCTAACAGACGCATCATCAATATTATTTATGCTTTCATTTGCTTCTAGCATTATATCTTCTCCTGCCTGATATAGCTCAGAATTTATCAGGACACCCATCGGAGCAAAGACTGCTGTGATTACTATTATTACCAATACTGTAATAAGAAACACAAAATAAATAACAACTGAACTTTTCTTTTTTAAAACCATTTAAATCCTCGTTTGTATCCAATCACTTCTTTTTTAGACGCTTTTTTTGTTTTTGTATAAACTGGGACTTTCACCCTACCAACTCCCCCTATAAGATTATTCATGAGGCTTAAACCTGCTTCCAACTCATCTACATATTTTGTACGCTTTCCCACCTGAGAGCTACCTCCTCCTCCACCCATATCTGGAAATAAAGGCAATATGGGAAATCCTCCCCTTATGATTGGGGTGGGAGTAGGGACTGTTATAGGAATAGTAACTGGCACTTCGCTATTCATATATGTGTTTATCTGTTGATTTATGTTTGGCTGGACTGGTACTTGTGGTTTTGGCTCTACTGGTACTTGTGGTTTTGGCTCTACTGGTATCGAAGGATTTGGATTAATAAATATATCTTCATTTATATTTGGATTAATAAATGTATTTATAAAATTGCTTGGTCTTGGCTTGGGTGTTGTTTGTGTCTTTACACTTGCTTTTATTTTTACCTGGCTTTTTGGCTTCCCATAATATTCTTGTATTTTTTTGGATTGTTCTTCTGAAAACGAATAAATATCCTGTTGTGATTTTATTTTTGGCTTTACTCCTTTTTGTTCTGTTTTTTTGCTGCTGCCAAAGCTTACTGTGTCACCACCAAAAGATGTCCTGAATATTCTTGGCTCTGGAATTGTGGTCTTTCCTAATATCTTAGTAGTTGATTTGGACACAAATTTTTCTCCTATATCGCCAGTTGGTTCTAATAGGTCTATAGAATAAATAAATGTTTGTAATGCTGCCCTTTTAATGGGTTTTTGTGCTACTGATAATCCGATGATTGGTGCTCCAAATCCAAAAGTACTTAAAGTTCCTAACCCCGATCCCCCTAAAACATTTTTCCAATTTCTTTCTTGAAGCCTTATATCTTGTTGTTGTAATACTGTTAATCCTCCCTCAACTCCACCTATAGGGGCTATTGCAAGACCTCCTTTTATTCCAGTCATCCAGCCTCCCATTTTTCCAGTATAAGCTATTCCTTTTGCTGATAATTTTTCTGCCATTTTCCCAAATAATTTTTGCCCTCCTATCTCTGTTGTGGTAGTTATAAATGCTAAACTTCCAAGTTCTGCTTTTGCTTTAGTCCTATAAGCCTTCTCTAATGCGATAGCCCTTTCTTCTGCTTCTTTTTGAGGCATACCTTTGTTTAAATAATGTTCATAACTTCCCTGCTGTAAATCTTCTATATTATAGCCATAAAGGCTGATGCTTTGAAGTATGTTTTTAGCAAATGGCTTTACTGATGTTTTATATTTAGACTGCACCCATCCTGTAGGAGCCTTTTCACTTTCCAGCCTTTTATAATATCTTTCGGCTTCTATTCTTGACATCCCCTTATTTTGGATCAAATTCTCAATAAGGGCATTTGGATATTCTTTTTCCATCCATTCTTTAGCATTTACCTTTGATTGCTCTGGTGATAAGCCTGACATTTGATATTGGCTTTCAGCATCTTTTATTGCAGTTTCTTTTACTTGCCTATAACTTTCTACATCTTTATAATATTGAGTTTCTCTTTCTGATTTTGTTTCTGCTGACCTAAGCCCTGCTTGTATTGCTTCTCTATCCCTCATAACTTCTCTTTGTAATGGGGTTGCTGTAGCATACCCAATCCCCTCAAATGTTTTTTGGACTGCCTTCATCCCAACATAACCTTTTGCTGTTGCTGATGTTGTGATTATGCCTGTCCTAGTCTCTTTAAATGCCTGATATTTTGGTTTTATATATTCAAATGTTTTTTTAATTGATTCGGGAGTTTTCCTTTCGATTGCTGATGCTACTTGTGTGCTTTTTTGCTCTACATAACCCAATGCCTTATTGACTCCCATCTTTTCTGCTAGTGATGTTGATTTTTCTGTTGCGTAAGCAACTGCCTTTTTTATTCCTGTTTTTTCTGCGACTGTTGAGATTGCAGATGTTATTGGTTTTGTAACTTTAGATATTCCTATCTTTGTTGATATTTGTGCTATCTTTGAACCTACTAAACCAACGCCACCTATTCCTTCCCCTATAGGGGTTATCGCTAATGCTCCGAATATATTTTTAGAGCTAAATATTTCTTTAAGATTTGATTCTGATTTTATTTTATAATTTCCTGTTTCTATTGCTCTTTGAATATTAGGGGTAGCTTGAATAGAACCAGATTTTATTCCTGCCACTTGTGATTTAGTTAATTCCACCTTTTCAATAGGTCTAACTATTGCCTGTTGAATTTGAGTTTGTTTTGCTTGTTGTTGAGGAGTTACTGATTCTATCATTCCAGAATAAGAGCCTGTCTTTATTGATACTTCTTTTGTTGATAATGTTTTTCCTCCTCCACCGATATCTTTTTGAATTTGTGCAATCTGGACAGTTTCAGCTTTTTTTGCAAGGCTTTCATAAGATGGGCTTGATTCTTGTCTCCATTCTTTTATTATATCTGCCGCTGTTTTTTGTGCTTCAGCTTGTTTTGGCTGAGAAATAGGAGTAGATGGAGGAGAGCTAACTCCTCCAATTTTAGTACCACTACTTTGAGCATTGGGGGTGGAGGATGGTAAACCTCCAGAAGAAGATGATTTGCTCTCTGTAGATGATTGAGATGTGGAAGGTGGCGTTACAGTAGTTTTTCCTCCAGATGAGGACACTACTCCGGTCCCTGAAGAACTGATACTTACTGTTTTACCACCTACTGACCAGTTTCCACTATGATATGTACCGCCTTTTGATGCCAATTTAAAATTAACATTAAGTAAGGTTCTTTTTATATTTTTCTAAAAGTCACTAAATGCTTAATGGCTCTGACAGAGGCTTTCTTTCTTTCAAACCTTCCATAATCAAAGTAAATTTTAATTTTGATAATTTCATATTTTTAGTTAGATTATCTTTTTCTTCCTTAAATTCTTTTTTATCTTTCAGCTCATTAATTTCCTTATCGTATTTATCCGGCAGCCAGTCCATGCTCTTGCATATCCCTTCTGCTATGTCCATCAAAACCCAAAACTGTAAAAGACCATCCTTAACATTCGGATTTGTTAGTGATTCAATGGCTTTTAACAAACATTTATTTAAATAAATAACTGGATTTATCTGGATATCATTATCTATTCCTACATCTTTTATTTCTTCTTCAAATTTTTCTGTGCCTTCATATATCTCATCATCATCCATTTTGGACTACCTCCAGCATTTGCGGCTTAGATTCTTTTATTTTTTGATTCAGCTTTATTTCAAATTCGTCTGCTTCTTCTTTTGTGAGTTCGTGCATCTCTAAAAATTCATGCTTTAACTTCCATTTTCCACGATACTTTTTACCTATTAATTTTATCTGCTCATCATTCTTCAAATACCATTCTACCATAGTATCGACTTTTTTTTGCTCAAAGCCTATATCGTTTTTTAATTCTTTCAACAATCTGTTTAATTTTGTTTTTATTATTTTGACTTTGCTTTCATAATCCATCTCATCAAACTTTTCTGTAATTTCTTTTGGTGGCTTATTAAGCTCTAAATATTTGGGCTTATATTCCCTTCGCTTTCCATTAGGATAAACCAGATAACCTTTGATTAATCTTTTTCTTAGCTTTGGCTTTTCCAGATCATAGTCATCCTTCCATACCCTATAAATGGTTATCCTTGCTTTTCCTGATTCTCTTAAAGGCCTATAACATTTGATATAATAGTTAAGCGTGTATCTTATGTCCATTGATATATCCCTGATAAACTGAGATACTATAAAGATACAAATTCTTTTAACCCTTCTTGACATTGCATTAATGTCGCTTACTGCCTGGTTCAAGAAGTTATACCATAGCTTAGCTTTTACTACTTCTCTTGCTTCGTGCAAACAGATGAAGCTCATCTTCTTATATTTCTTATCGAATAAAATCTTTTGGAGCTTTTCTGTATATTCCAATGGTGTACATATATTCATAACATCCATATAGTCTGCTAGATTAATCTTTAATATCCTGCATAATATCATTACGATGTATAATACTGAATAGCTCTTGCCTTCTCCTGAGTCTCCACTTACAAAAGTTATGGTTGGTTTTTTAAATTTCAATCTTCTGATAAACAAAGAATAAAGGATTCTCTCAGCTATGTCAAGATGAGACATTGTCTTTGGATCGTATTTAACTACAAAGTCAGGGTACTTCATTTGCTTAATATATTTAGTTTTTGCTTAAAACCTTTAAGCTATACTTGAAATATTTAAGCTTTTCTAAATACTTACAGTTTTTAACCTATATATTGTATATTAGGAGTTAAAAACTTCTGTTTTAAGCTTTCCTTTCGTTTACTGTAATAAACGAAAGATTTAAATAGTAGTACCACTATTCTATATTATTATTTAGATATCTAAAGTAAAAAAAAGTTAGGAGGTTGATGAAGATGCAAAACAATGAACTCGAAGAATATTGTATTGCGAAACAAACAGAGCTTGAGATAAATGATAATGGGGAGTTGGTTGGATTCAAAGCATATAGAAAGGCTAGTGACTTTAAAAAATGCCACAAGAAATAATCCTAATTGATTTGTCAAAAGATAATTGGAATCAATGGGCTTACAATTTTTTAAGGCCCATTGAAATGCCTGAAGAAGATTATATACAAATGATATTTAGATTAGGGCTTTTGCAGCTTCACAAGCAAAAAGCTGAATATGAATTAAATAGGCTTAGGGATTATGGAACAAACAAAGAACCAGAAAATAACAAACCCTAATTATAGGAAATTCTTGGATACTGGCAATATAGATTTTATTAGTGAGGATCAGATTAGGCTGGTATTGGGGAATGTGAAAGGCAGATATTTAACTGCTGCAAGATGCCTAATAATCACAGCGTATTATACTGGAGCAAGACCTAATGAGATATTAAGGCTTAAATCTAAAGATATCCAAAAAGAAGGGCGTTTTGTTACTGTACTTCTAAAAGGCTCTAAGGGAGGTATGCCTAGAAAGCTTTTTTTGGATTATAAAATTGACCTTATCCAGGAAGTCCATAGATATGCCAATTCTATAATGCCAGAAGTCCTTTTGTTCTGGATGTATAGGAATGATTACAAAAGGATAACTAAAACAAAGAAAGGTGAATTTAAGGAAAGGCATGAAATCTCTAATAAGGTTAGATATTGGTTCAAGAAGTGGTTTAATGGAGTTATTGATATTACCCCCTATTTTCTAAGGCATAATAGGATGTCTAAATGGGCGGCTGCTGGAGCTACAGATAGGCAACTCATGCAAATGAAAGGTTCTAAGACATTTACATCAATCCAGCCTTATATCCATCTAAGCACAGAAACCAGTAAAAAGATGGCTAAGATAACGAAATAAAACCAATGAATAATACAAACAAAGCAACTGATATCCCTATAATCAAAGGAATGATTATATCTTTAAAATATTTCATTGATTCCACCTCCAATTTAGATAAGCATTTTGACATTGGGATGGGGCTATTATCCCACAATATCTATCCCATTCTTTTGTAAAACAGATGTTGTCTCTTGTGTTGGTGTAGTTCTTTATCGGTTTGTTTCTAAGGCAATAGGTATAATCATCTTTAGGATTATGATAACTATAATCTATTACTGCTATGGAGCCACCTATCAATATTGCCAATATCCAACTTATTTTCAATTCTTTAAACATACAGCCCCAAAATAATATTGTTTATGGCGAATGATAACAGGATAACTATATAAAAAGGGGTTGGTTTTTTTGTTTTTAGGATAAAGAGTTTTAGAATATTGTATAATATTAAGATAATTATAAAAATTATTGAAAAAGTTATCAAATATTGCAGATTTATTACAGAATAACCGTAAAATATCCAACCTAATGAATGAATATCTGCATCTCCTAAAGCTTTAAATCTTTTCCAGATATAACCTACCAGGATAATTATGATCAGAACTAATAGGATATACAATATCTTTCTTTTCAAGATGAAAACTAAACTTAGAGTTAGGCCATTCATCATATAGTTGTGCCTGTCATCCACTAACATCTTGTTCTTAATGTCTTTGTAGGTTAATAAAAGCAAATATAAAGTTCCTATAAAATACCAGAAATTGATATTATTAATGCAGAACATAATCACATCTTGGCATAATGGCCAGTCAAATTAATCGAAATATCCCAATCTTTTGACTGATTCTTTATAAATTTGACATCTTTTACTTCTTCATAGCCCAAAATCTTGATTACTCCATCCTTTTCTATCTCTTTTTTAACTATTTCAAAAGGTTTTTTCATCCATACCTTAATAAGAGGTATGTATTCTTCGGTAACGTCAAATGTACCAATGGCGTTCATATCCCCCCCAACTAATATGCCTCTAGCCCTTCTTAACTTTTGTTTTGTTTTTTGAAACAAATCTGTCATGATCTTATGTGAACCAGGCAGTATTATATTCAGCTCATAATCTACTGGATTTATGCATTTAATGTGATAATCAAAATTAATTTTATTCATTTGCTTCTATTTGTATAGGGTATTTTTTGGAATAATCCACAAATTCGCCATATTGAGGCTCTAAGTCCATTTCTAACCTGATAAACCTATGACAAGAACTATTATAATTTTCACAACCTGTAATCATCCTAGTCTTAAAACCTAGACTATTAGCCGTTTGCATGAAATCCCTAGAGTAGTTTATACAATTATAACTTTCATTCTCATATTTGTGAGTTCTTGCAAATCTTTTAGAAACTACTAGAAAGTCTATCATTTCTTCATCTGCTATACCGGTTTCTAGCTTTACATTGGATAAATCTATTGTCATAGGCTGCTCTAAAATATTAAATATTTTTACGCTTAAACTCAAAGATATTGCCAATATGCTACCAACTAAAAACATTAACGATATGCTGATAGTTTTATCAATCCATCCTTTCATGGTTAATTTCCTCTTTCCACTTTTCCGCAAATCCTACATTTAAGCCTGATTATCTTGTTTTTATCCCAATCTATGACTTGCATCGGCTCTACGCAGCATTTAGGGAAATATCGCTTATATCTTTTTTTTCGGCTCATGGGTCATTTTTAATCTTATCCAGACTAAAATACATAGTAAGATTATTATTAACAATAGGTATATTGCTCTATCATCAATACAATATTGGTAATTATCTGTACAGTAGCTTTCTATATTCGTTAGATTTGAATATGTAGTTATCATTTTATGGGAGTTATTGTTCCCCCACCTACTGTTGTCTGAACTTCCGAAACAGCCCCCCCCATCTGGCCCTTGACTGCATCTATAATCGCAGGGGCAAACAATACGCCAATTATTATAAGGAATATTACAATAATAATCCAAACCCATTTACTGCCCCAAATGCCAGTTTTAGGCCTTAATTGCTCTACTATATATCTTCCAAAGTCCCTTACATTAGAGCTTAATTCTTCCATCTTTCTATTTAGATAAAGGACTGTATGCTCTGCAAATATATCTTTTTCCATCTCGCCAAGCCAATCCTTAGTTATCAAACTTCCTATTTGACCATTGAAAAACAAAACCGGATAATGCCACATACCAAATCTTGCTTTATTATATTGCTCTGCTGATATTTCTAATTTAATCCCTCCTGTGTTTTCTCCTTCTTTTATGGTTTCTATGCAATTCTTTATTACTTTTGGCTCTGCCAGATTAGATACTGTGCTTCTATTGAATATGTCTTTAAACCATTGCCCGGCAATTTTCCAAGTGATATATGGCTGTTTTACTGTGCAGATTAATGGCCTTACGATCCCTGTGCTGCTCAAATCAATTAACATGATTCCTTTTCCTTCTACCATCTTTCTGAAAGGATCGGATAATAAAAGATTAGCCAAAAGAAATGAAAGCAGAAGCCCACCACCAAACATTGCCAGAGATAGCCAATAATTTTTATAAACTATATCCCCCCAAACAAAACATATAGTTGGTATAAAACCTAATAACAACAATGCTGCATATTTTTTAACAATGAATGTGTTTATTACCATTGGGACGCCTCTTTATTTTCTTGGTTCAATATTCTTTCTTTCCATCTTATGAAATAAGACTTATAACCCCTATTTCTATTTCTTTGTGGATCTAAATCTTTTTTTTGGAATGTAAACATCTTCACTTTTTAAATCCTAAAAATGATTTTATTCCCTTTTCTTCTATTGGGGTTGAAACCCCCTGCTGTGGATAGCTGAATTCGTATTTATTTTTCAATATCTCCAAAAATCCTGAAGCTCCTAAACTTAATGATGTTCTTGCGATATTCAAATATAAATCCACCAAAAACCTTACATTATGCTCTATATTTCTCTCGCAATTATCCAAAACCTGATGAGTTCTTTCTGAAACTGTTATTTTTGGGACTGGAATTTTGCATTTGCAATTAACCTCTTTATTATTCCATTTCCTAAAGAATTTATTGCACTTATTACAGATATGTTCTCTTTTCTTTAAATCGTCCTGATAATCATATAATCCTTCTGCAACCTTCAAAAATTCTCTTATCCATACAAAGAATTTCAATATAACATATCTTTCCCATGGACTTAAATTTATCAGCTTTGCCTCTAGGCTTGTTATCAGATATAAAAGTTCTTTCATATCCTCTCTTGATAAATCTGTTTTTCTTACAAGAAGCCTTATCCTTTCAGCATCATCTTTTGCCAGTACCTTATCAATAAATGTTTTCTCAGGATTTTGCGAGAATATCCTATTTGCCAGTTGTTCTTCAATACTCATTATTTTGTTATTAAAATTGATTAAATATTTAAATGTTTCGAAAAAATAGAAAGATTTAAATATTTAGAAGTTTTTAATATGCCAATGGGAAACAAATGTATCGTTCTGGATGAAAAAACTAGAGTTCTTTTTAATGAAGTAAAAGGCATTATCTGGAATAAGAATCCGCATTATAAGAAAGTAACAGATAAAAGTGTGATATATATTTGCCTTAAAAGATATTTAGATGGGGGAAAAGATGAAGACAAAAATCGAGGATAATGAAATAAACAATACAGAAGATGTAGATGCAATAATAAAGCCGCCTAGACAAACAACAGAAGAAATTATACCCAAGCGATTATGTGCCATTGAGGTATATAATCATGTTTTCGGACAGTATGCTCTTGCTTTCTGGCTTATCGGGACTAATTTTGTAACTGCCCTTTTAGCTGGATTTAGCCTTTATGCCGGAGCTGTTGTAGCTGGAATATTTACGATAGGGTGTGGTTTTATGATGAGAAAATATAAACAAAAGATGTTTGATTTGGAAAATAGATATAATATCAAGCCTAAAACAATTTTTCCTAATAAAGAGAAAAAATGAGCAAAAATAAAGAAATGAATAAAATTTTAAAAAAGGTAATAGAAGAGAAGGTCAAATTTTATAAAAAAAAATTGTTAAGAGGAAAAAATATTAATTCAACTTATTTAGAATTTCTTGATTGGTTTTTGAAATCTGGATATGTTGGTTATAATCTTGAAATAGTTTTGTATGAAGCATGGTCAAACGCTAAATTGAAATATAATAAGAAAGATGCCTAAACAATTGGATGATAAAAGAACTGCGGCGGCCAGTTATATATTAGAGTTCTATAATGAGGTACAACTCTTAAAGCATGAAACTGCACAATATATTAACCTCTTAGTTGAATTTGATGGAAAATATAATATAAAAAGGACTGGAAAAGATAATCTCGATGGATTAGGGGCTAATGATACGGAAATAGCAACCTTCATGCAGCAATTACAAAAAGTCAGATATTATGTCATAAAGTCATATATTAGCTATAAAAGCATCACTAAAAAATTAGGACTTGCAAATGAGATCAATCAGAAAGATTATGATGTAATAGAAAGCAAATTTATAATTCCTGAAAAGGAGCTAAAAAATTTTGTTGAGAGTATGGTTTATTTCTTTGTGGGGGATATAATAAAATCGCTACTTGAAAGTGCGGAGAGCATTATACAAGATGTTTTTGGTGAACAACAACAAAATGCCAATCCTTGATATAGATTTGCCATGCACTCTCAATATAATAATAACTGAAAAATATGGGAGGCCATGCATAGAACTTAGAAAAGTTATTACTGATATGGCTGAAATAAAAAAGATTGTTTCTTATGCTTACCATGAGAAACCATTATTGGCATTACCAATATTTAGGAATAGATTGATAGCTATTACTTGCCTTATCGATAAAGGAATATTATACAAAAAAAATAATAGGCTTTATTTTACAATATGAATCCTATCATCAGAATGGAATTAGCAAGGATCAATTCATTGGATTGCTATAAAGAACAATTTAATTATGGATTTTTGGAGCTGAAAGAGGCCACATAAAAATATAGGAAACAATACATTAAAAAAAAATGATAAAATGTTTAGAATGTACTTTTATGAATATAGAACAATTAGGAGAATATCCAGTTTATGAATGTAAAAAAAATGGATATCATACTATCCATGAATATAGTTTAAGACCTTGTTCTGATTTTAGAAAAATAAAATAAAAAAAAGCTAGTAGCTTTTTCTTTTCTTTCCTTTTTTACAACGCAGAATTTCCACCACTTTGCCTTCCGGTCAATCCTAACCCCAAAATCATAACCAATACCAACCCTATGATAACGGCCAATACGATGATAGGCAGATATTTTCCAG
>ERZ1292632.1065-Hain-H43-01um-R2-1065-length-28535-cov-5_pt1 | contig 28535 bp, 66 predicted proteins | sample MGYA00564407_ERZ1292632 | MGnify/ENA primary metagenome ERZ1292632 (study PRJEB36523, sample SAMEA6512637) | groundwater metagenome | collected 2019-01-08 | study: AquaDiva: Metagenomics assemblies of 32 groundwater samples | reverse complement strand
CCATATACTTCACTACTGCTGCCCCATACTTCCGTACCATCTCCCGCAATATAATCTCAACCGCTTCCTCACTAAACGATAACCGCCAACGCTTCCCTTCCTTATTGAGACTCTCACAATCCCACGTGTTATACTCCACCTTCACCGCAATCTCTACCGGATTATTCATCCACCCATTCTACCCCACCCTCATCTTAATCTCAACTTCTTATATTACTAGCATTGCCCAATAGACCCTGTGCTGGAAGAGGGACCCCCCTCATCTATTCACTCAACAATTTCACTCCTATTATCCGCTTTAAACCATTCCGTCATTCCAATATATGTTTACTTGTATATATGTCGGTTGTATAAAAAGTAATGTCGTAATAACCAGTAAGACAATGCAGGAGAAATTTACGGTATTACGTCCATGTTGAACACCGGCGGTTAATTTCTGCCGGCATTCACAATTATTCATTGGTTTAGTATGTGTTTAATTGCCGCGTTTTATTGGGGTTTTTAGCGGTTTTGTGTTATAAAACTATGCGGTTGATGTTCCATATTTTTTTATAGCGTATGTTGGTGCGGTTGAGTGTAAGGTGAGTATGGTGGATGTAGTGTAGAGTGTGTATATGAGTATGGTGGGGAGCTGTTAAGTATCTATGCTTATTATAGAGGGTGGTTATGCGGAAGTGGCTTTGATTTTATTAGATGATATACCGGGCTCGGTTTCAAGCGTTTAGAAATTTTCAACTTTTTATATCTTTAACTTATGTTTCTAGCATGTATATTAAATAGCATTTTTAGAATTATTCTAATTATGGGAGCATTCACCCATTTATAGCATATTCCGTTACTCCGCTGCGGAGAATGGGAATAAGTTATCAGTATGTGTCAATATGTCATAAGCGCTGCGTCATATTAACCCACTGCCCTAATACGCCATATAGGGGCCAATACAACGAAAAAGGGAAATTACATGTACGCATAAACCGGTCCCCTACCCTGGCCGCTTCCAGCGCCGCCGATCTTGTCTAAACTATATCATCTTTTTATATTAAGTCAACAAGTAAATGGTGAAAAAAGGATATTTTCCATACTATATGCAGTCAAAAAATGAAAAAAGACATACCATCAAATCATTGGGGTTTTAACAAATTTATCCACTGCCAGGCTTTTATAGTGGTGAGACAAATGATAAAGGTACAAAATGAGTTGACAATCCATAACATTCATTTTTTTTAAAAATCAAACCTCAATAAAATCAAGGGCTCATTTTTCACCTTTGATGTATTTTCACTTGACTTTGTGTAGATACTTGATATAGTTAAACCACTATGAAACGACAACCAAAATTCAAAACCAAGTTTATCAGTTACGACTGGAAAGAGTCACCCAGCGATGTTCTGGATGACCTAACCCCATTTCTTAAACAGTTGGGTGTATATGTTAGTGAAGACCCTTCTTGTGTGGGAACCGACTCATTCGGCTACATTCTCAGTTCTAAACCTTTGAAAGTGAAGGATTACCGTAAGCATTGTCGGAAACTATACGGTAAGAGAGAGGGTGATGAGCTGTTAGAGGATTTGCTTAGAGGAACGCAAGTGACAGAAAACTCGCCAATGAGTAAACTTGTTTACTACTATGAGTAAACGGTCTACTTAGGGATTAAGCAAGATATAGGCGCAAAGCAACGCGCCTATGATGTTTCCTGCGATGAAGTGATGAGTGCAGGCGCCGGTCCCCTACCCTCGGTCACTTTTCAGTGCCTGTCCACACCGTCTTTATTATGCCTATACCATATCACCTTTTTATAAAATGTCAAGGGATATCTCTTTATGAATTGGACCGTCAGACGATGCGATGTGCAAACGCAATTTTGATCGTTCATTTTTTTTAAAAAATCAAAGTGGTTGATAATCAACGACTTATTTTAAGGCTTGACAAAAACGGATACTTTTGATAAAGTGTAGTCAACATGAATGATTTGATTAAAGCGTTGGCCATCCTTGCCAAGTATAACGGGATGGGTGAAAAATATGATCCGACTCACTGTGAACATGACGAGTTGATGATTCCTGGAGTTGACCCAGACGGGGTAACGCCTGAGGATTTGAAGGCGTTGGATGATCTTGGGTTTGTTCCGAACAGTGAATTGGAAGGGTTTGTTTCTTATAGGTTTGGGAGTTGTTAATATGAAACAAAAACTGATTACCGGAAGAAACTTAGAAAAATGGGAGTCGTTCGTGAATGGTTATCTGGAACGTGGTTGGAAGATTATACCGACTACACTTCAAGTTTCTGCAATTGACAACTCTGGAACTTATATGGATGGATGTTATGCGGTGGCCCTTCAAAAGGATACGGAATGAGTTATCCAATTCTTTACGATTATTCGAAAGCGAAGGATTTGTATAACTCTTTCAAGGTACTCATTGAAGTTGACACCGGGGTTTTTCATGGATTATATTCTGTGGCAGACATTTACAGTGGTTTAAACCGGAGTCCTCGATTGCATTTTGGTGGTAATGATCGACCTTGGCAGGTTATTACAGTTGAAGAAGCGAAAGAGATATTGGTTGACAAGTCATAGGTTTCTGATATTCTATAACCATGAACGACTTCTACGATGAAACAAACGAGTGGCCGACTCAGGGAGATGCTTATCGGGAGATGGTTAGCAATGTAGGGATGGACCGACCGACCCAACAGTGGATTTTGACGGATTACGACACGTGGGAACGGAATCCTTCTTATGATGGGCCGGAACAACCTCACCCGGAAGATCACGATCCAGATTTGTTTGTTGACCCTGTTGTATCGCCAACGGAACACAGTGTAGCTTCTTCCTTACCATTTGTTCCTTTGAGGAATACGGAACCTTTGCATTCTGTAATGGATCGGTTTAACAAGTTTTCTGATACATTGACCCTTGATGGTTACAAGTCTTCTGTAAATCATGGGTTTTTTGAACAGGAAGACATTCTTCGAAAATTGATTGACAACCGATAAAAAGTTGATATACTTATACCACAATGAAAAGAATTTTAATATCAATACTGGCTGGCATTGCAATGCTGGGTGTCGTTAACGCTCAAACCAAGGATCAGTTGAAGGCGACTGATGTAAAAACATTAAATGATCGAATTCAGGGTGTGAAAACCATTGTTTACATCGGGGTGAACCTAACTTGGATCAACCATGGTGTTCAAATCGATCTATTCAACAATGATCTGGTCGCTCCGATTTTGGTTCAGCGTTGGACATGGAGTATCCAACATCAAACTTGGTTTTACGATGGGGATATCACTTTGGCTCCGGGAGTAACCGAAGTCTTTGATAAACAAGCTCATCCAAACACCCAATACGGATACTTGGCCAGTCAGTGGTTGTATCAATAAAACCAGTTGACAAACCGTAAAAACCTGTTACTATATAAACCATGAACAAAACACTAGGATTGAGGGAGCAGATCGCCATAGCGAAGACTACTAAAACCGTTGAAACCCTTCTTAATCAAGGGTATACATACAAACAAGTCTCTCCCAAAACCAAACGGGCTTGGACTGCCACTGCTAAACGGAGAGTGAAGGAGTTGACGCTTGCGAAGGAAGTGAAGACTGCGACGGAAACCAAAGCTGTTAAAAAGTAACTTATATGGGAACAAGAGCTAACATTGTGAGTGTCGAAGCTGGCAAGGTTCGATACATTTACACGCACTGGGATGGTTATCCTTCTGCGATGGGTCGGACACTGTTGGAACATTACAACAATGCGTTGTATGCTAAACTGATTGTTGATGGTGGGGATATTTCCTCTTTGTGTAATCGGTTGAATCCCAGTTCGGACAAACCTCATACATTTGATAAACCTCAGGAAGATGTCACGGTGTTCTATTATCGGGATAGGAAAGAGAATTGGTTGGATGTGGCTCCGAAAGTGGTTAATATTCCTCCTGATTGGAATGACATTAAGGAAAACGAATATCTGTATATCTGGAAGGATGACGTGTGGAACTGGATTGACGATAACGGATTGTTTCGTCAATTGGATATGGACGACTGTTTGACGGAAGACGAAAAGAAAAATAAGCCCTTGACACCGGCTGCAAAACCTGATAAAGTTACGAATATGAAATACAAAACTGTTGGAATCAAAACGATCAGTGATGGCAACTCCGAAGTGGCGCAATATGTCGCCTTCGGTCTTGGTTACAAATGGAATATTGGTAAAGTTGGTGAAGTTCAGAATACCGATGCCGATGCCTTGGTGTTCTACCCGGAGACCAAGGTTATCAAGTTTGCATTCACAGTGGTTGCAGACAAAGAGGTTAAGACTGCTATCGAACTGGCTGCAGCCTTGAAGAACCCGGAGACCTTGAACACAACGGTTGAATCCGGTGGTGTATCGGCTGAGATTTCCAAGGATGGGTCTGTTACCTTGACATCTCAGAACGGGAGTGTTGCAGTCAGCAATACACTCTTAAATGAGGTTTTCACGGCTCGTAACGAGGTTTTAGGAGTGAAGGAACCGGCTTTGCCCTTGGTTACCTTCAAGTATCGTAGTCAGAGTGACTACTACACTCGGGTGCGTCTGGTCTCTCTGTTGTCACTGGACAAGGATTACTTGATTGGTCTTGACACGGAGGATGACAACAAGTATAAGAAGTATTCGGTTACGAGCATCGAAGGATCGGTCTCGGTGGTGAGTTTCGGTAAGAAGAGTTAAGAAGGGGTTGTTTGTTCAGAGGTTGGGCCGCTCTACGCAGGTGGAGCGGCTTTTTCGTGCATGCGTGAGGAATGAAGGCAAAGAAATGCCCCTACCGTTTGGCGGTAGGGGTCTTTAGAACTTGCCGATTTGCCTGTATAGACTCCGTGAAGTGGTATCGGTAGGGGGATTTGAACCCGCCGTTTCCAGAGTGAAAGTCTGGTATGCTAGCCAATTGCATTACACCGACATTAAAAATTGGATGCGGATCACGGGAGTCGAACCCGGTATCTGTTGCTTATGAAACAACAATGGTAAGTAATCCGTTCCACTCACCCGCAGTCCTGTTTGATAGGTTGCGTATTGCTTGTGGGAATCTTTATGGTTTTTAACCAACCCAAGGGTCAATTACTACGCTGCTTACTAGCCTATCACTGTAATAAGTATGACAGACTTTAACAGAATGTCAACTAAAAATTGGAGCGACTTCCAGGCAACGCTCACTGGACCTCCCTACTGGTAGTAAGGTATCATTCTCCTTAGACCAAAGCCGCACTAATAAATATCGTTCAATCTCTGCAAGGTAGTAACTATCTACGCTGAAGGGGTTGAACGATATTTTCAAGATGCCGAATTTACTCTTATCTGAGTGTCATTTTAACAAGCGACCTTCTTGGGCTCTTTCACTGGGGTGCCATCACCCAACCTTGTCCGCCGGTGGTTGGCCGGTATCCTGTCCTTCAACAGGCGCGTTTTTTAGTCAATATTTTTATATTGCTGTAACAGCATCTTTTACTGATTGTTTCGAGTGTCCATAAACGGTTTAAGGTGGAATATTTGTTCCCACACCCCTTTCGGGCCTAGATGGTTTCGACTCTGTTAGACAACGGTGTTCCGTTGCAAGTCAATATCCTACTGGATAAGGAGCCGCTGCTTTACACTCAAATCTTAAAAAAGAACAAACTGAAAAAAGTTGGTAGGATTTTTATTATGAGACAACTCAAAGGGGAACCCAACCATAAACCCCCGTACCATCACTATCTTCTTAATTTAATAATCTAATAATCTAATATATGTGGTGAGATGATATTTTACATCCGATCTCCCGGGCGGATTACTAACTTGATCTATACTATACACCGAACCGATAACAGTGTCAATCAATTTCTCCGAGCAGGGTGAGAAGAACATTCCCGGTTGCTACTCTTCGATTACTCTTATTGAAAGTGGTATTGCTAGCCTTGTTATACATTCCAATCCGAGCATTATGTTTATCTCTTAACACTTGATTGCCGTCGTTTAATTCCTCTATCCTACCGGCAATCTGGTTCTTACTGTTATATATGTTCGATGTCTTCATCAACTTGAACAGCCCAATCCTTTTCATAGGCCAATGCTGTATTGACATACTGAGGTAGGGCGGCATTCATAAATACTTGAGATGCCAACATAAAGACATGATTTTCTTCGGTGCCACCCTCCTTGTAAACATCAACTAATACTCCTGCAAACTCTTCAAATTCAGGACCTTCCTCAAAATCCTTGACTTCTACCTTTAACAAATTGGTCCCATCCTCATCTGTAATAGAGATGATATCGAAATCTTTTACATCTTTTTCACCAAATATGGCTTCAAAGACTCGGGTTGCCGCTTCCATATGAGTAGCAGTATCCCAGTTGGTAGGCAAATCAATGGATGCAGTAAAGTTCCCGGTTTCAACAATGTATCTTTGTCTCATCATCCAACAAGGATACACCATAACTCTTTGACTGTAAAGTTATTATAGATTTGTGGCGTACATTGAATTGTTTTTGGAATGCAAGAAGTTTTTTGGGGTATCCTAGAGGGGGTTTTCCACTATAGACGGAATTCATGGAAGAAAGGTTACAACTATTTGCAAAAATGCCCGGTCGTAGAATGGGGCTCACGCCGGGCTTGGTTGATTCTCTAGTTCATTATTCACCTACCCTCTGATGTGAATTAGCCGGTAGGAGTTAAATTATTGATACCTGATTGGTGCGAAGGGTTATAACATTTCAACCTTCTGATGTAGCACGGTTTGTTAAGTTACCTCGTTACACCTATTTTGTTATCAGCTCCACATACAGGTATCAAAAGTGGTGCATCGACCGGGACTCGAACCCGGAATAAAGGTTTAGAAGACCCTTGTGATTTCCAATTTCACCATCACTGCATTGTGTGGATACTTTACACCATAAATAGTGTGTTGTCAACAATCAATTCGTTCAAGGGTATATGGATTGAAAAGAATCATTTTCGGTTTGATGATAGTACAACTAAACCGAATATGTCCCAACCATGCAATAAACCCTAACGGCTTGAAACATTTCTTGGAAATATTCCATCCCTGAGCTTGTGAATACCACCAGATTCTAAGCCGGTTGTGATTGATAAGTTTTGTTATTTTCATTGTTGGTAATTGGTAGAACAGTATCGGTCTTTCAAAATTCGATTTTTTACCACTAACATTTCTTCGGCGGTACCGAAATACATATCATCGCCATCGCTTTCACCCGCCCACGTTTGTAACACTTCTCCAGTTGAATCCACTGCTTCAACTTCTCCTCTGATGTTCCATCGCATACTATCCACGGTGGGATGTTGTTTTTCCACTTCCAAAGGAACGTAATGTGTTCCTGCTGGATTCCAATCTGCTGCTGCTATATCAATTTTTGTTGCTCTCATTGTTTGAATATGTTAAACCAACCACCCAACTTGAATCCGCCCACGGCCCTTATGCTCAATCAAATCTGTCACTATCTTACACGATAAATATCAATTGTCAAGAGGAACATCACCAAACTGGACTTCCAAAAACTTGATGATTTCCCGTTTGGTCTTTCCCTTTTGAAGCAGACACTTGACGAACATTGCTATTCTATCATGCAGGTATTGTAATTCTTTGTCTTCCATTGTCATACGGCAAACTTATTTTGAAGAGGATGAAAAGACACTTCATGCTTTACATATGGCTTGGTGTGACAAATATTGTTTTTCTCACACATATACATCTTCCCGTTCCACTTCACTAATACATATCCAGGGCGTTGAACTGTAAACTCGTTCAATGCCTTGGCAATTCTATCCTTAATCTCTTTCTCTTCGGTAAGATCAAGTAGTTCGACAAGGTCCCGATCACCGCCAGAATGGTTGTGGTATCCATTCAGATAAACTTTCAAGAGTTGTGCAATCATATGTTCGAATTCGAGAAATACTTACCGAAATAGTTCCACTTGTCAAGTAAATCCCCATCCGTTAACATTCCCATATTGTTGATACGAGATTGAACCCGGCGGCAAATCTTCTGTTCAATCGCCACATTAGCGAAGAACAACACTTGATGACACTTGGTAAGACCACCTTGGCGATGTATCCTGCCTAATGCCTGATTCATCATAATTGCAGAGAAGTTAGGGTTGATGATCGATGCCCTCGGAAACTTCCCATTCAAATCATGCAGGTCAATAGCAACTCCACCGGCAGCAATATTGCAGACCAACATTCGCAACTTATCAGATTGGAAGTCTTCCACATCTTGCAGATTCTTTTTGTCTCTGCCCCCGATGACATACCCAATCTTCCCTTTCAACCCTTTGATGTGATTGAGCCGCTTGGATATCGCTTCGACCGTATCAGTAAAGGAAACGAAGAGGACCACCGATTTTCCTTCATCAAAGAAGTCTTCTGCCATTTGAACCATTGCCGGGACTTTCAGGAGCTCCGCCTCCCGTCGAGCCTTCATGATAACTGCGAAGATATGTTGAGAGTAATCTGCGCAGGTTTCCTCAAGGCGAACCATCTCCAATTCCATGTCTTCCCAGATCTGGGCAATCTTAGCGTCATTGCCGGTGTCAAAGCACTCTGCTAAGACCTGATTCTCCGGGAATAATGCACCCATTTCATCACGGGTCAATCTGGAAGAATTACGCTGAAAATCGAACAGGTTTTCATGAATCCAACCCATCTTGGCAAGAGCCTCTTTATCTTCCAGGTTATAAGTGAGAGCTCCCCACTTACCCAACTCTTCGGCGCCCGAGTCCAAACAGAACTGGGCAAACGAGTTTTTATTCCACTTTTCATCAGGATCTTTGTCTTTATGCAGATTGAAAGTATATCCGAAGGCTCTCATATCAAGAGGATTGGTTGCCTGAGTCGCAGAGAGCGTCAACACCATATACCCTTGACGCTTCAATGCTAACATCAAACCTGCATTAAGAGAGGTTTGTCCCTTGCATTTATGGGATTCATCAAGGATAACTAATGCACCGGCAGGAAGTTTGATCTTTGTAGTTAAGCAACGCTCTGGCCGGTCATTGTCTTTCAAGTGTGGTTGTCTCTTATCATATTTGAGATAAGGAGTATTGCCACGGCAGAGTTTTTCGTAGTTAATGATTAAGGAAGCCTTGACCCCATACTCAGCTAGGGTTTTATGCCATTTGGGGATTACCATCTTTGGGCAAACGACCACGATGGGTTTATTAATGACGCTGGCAACCTTGGCAGCGACATAGGTTTTACCACAACCAGTTTCGGACATATCCGCAGCTACCCCATTCAAACAGAGGGAGTTAAGGATACGCAGAGCGTGGTCGCCTTGTGGGCCGAGAAGGCCCGAAGTATCGAATTTCATCATTAAGGATAGTCTGCCGGAAAATTGTTAAATGTCAAGCCTCTTCTGACCAACCTTGTTTCAATTGTTCAATGATTTCCCACTGGTCAGTTGTGTATTCTCGTTCCTTGGGATTGCTTATTGGTTCGCCTTCATCGTCCATTTTTTCAAAGCTGGTATGGTCTCTACATTTTGCGCAGATGCCGGTCGGATCACAATTCTTTACGAGATACACTTCTCCGAAGGGGTGCGCCCCACAACAGCAAGAGTAGAGAGAAATGTCACCAGCACATTCATCCAAGTATTTTTCGTATAATGCGTCATTCATTGAATTAACCTTATCAGATTGCGGTTAAATGTCAACAACAAACCCGCTGGTATCTTTCTTGGCCCGCCCCTTTTCAGAGAGGCCCACAACCACACCTTTCGGGTCCATGAATCGAAGGTCGCTTAGGTCTCCATCCACAACCTTTTTACCCAAGTATTTCTTGGGCAAATCGTTACGGAAAACCACAGCGATATTTCCACCCATTTTTGCAATCAATTCCACATCAGCCTGATTCTCTTCCGACTTGGAAAATGTCAGGTGGTAATTCTTGGGCATCTGTCCCTTAATGTAAGCGATCATCCGCTCTGGGGATTTGGTGTAATCGTAGAACTGAACGCTTGGGTGATTCTCAATGAGACTCAACCCATTTTTGCATTTAATTCGTTCCCACGGAAGGTCAGATGTTCCATTGAGACGAATAGCGATTTTCTTGCCTAGTTTGATACCCTTTCGAACTAAGGCTTCAATCTCTTCTTGCAGTTGAGTCATCCATGCCGAACGATTCTTAAAGAATGATAAGGTCTTATTGATGCGCCAGGTCTTGACATTAGTGCATGCCCCACGGCCTGCAGTGAAGAGACATGCCGCCCTGCAACCTGCTGAAGAATTTGGGCAAACATTGTAGCCGGACTCATCGGCTGGTGCAAGGTAACAGATGCCTGTAAAAACGCCGAATTTCTCACCTTTGACGGTCTTAGCGTCACTTCCAATTGATAGAATTTCCATGTTGGTTATACCCTACAGATTTGTTTGTGAAATGTCAAGCCTTCCTTTTAGGAAAATGAAAGCGGTAAACTGCGACGAAATAGCAGAGCAATATCAGGGTAATTGGCAAGGTAATTAGTGAAAAAATCATATTAGCTAATTACTTCGTAATGCCCATTGAAATCCCATCTCTCATACCCGCAGGTTTCCACCATGTTATTCACGACGTCTTCAATTTCTTTTGCCAGATCGGTTTGCCCCTCAATTACAGGAAGAATCATCGTGATTTCAATCGGGACTTTTACCAGCTTAAATGTGATTTCTTTTGTCATAGAATTATGTTATCAAATAGGGGTGTCCTTTGTCAAGGATTCCTTCAGCTTCTGTTGTGTCTTCATGAGGTCCACCGCAAATGTCCAAACAATCGACTGGGTAAAATTCCCCATCATTGGAATTGAACACGGTAACATCCATTTTCCGAAAATCTGGGTGCAACTCGTTTAGTTGCTCCAATAGGTCTTGGTATGTCATAGATTTTTAGCAGGCTGTGGGCAGAGAGTGCCCCTCTCTAATTGAGGAAGGGTTGGCCCTGATGGCCAACCACTTCAAACCGAACGACTTAGGAAACCACCAGAGGGGCAGTCTCAACTGTGGCCGGAGCAGTCTCAACCACGGGCGTCGGGGTGGCGACAGTCTCAGTCACCTTAGGCGTAGCCTTGGTGACCTTGGCCTTACGGATGTTCTTGGTGAGGATGAAACGGTGAGCGGGCTTGCCCACCTTGCCGGTCATGACATTTTTCGGCAATTGGGTGATGGTACCGGCCTCGATACCCTTCTCGATATGCTGACGAATGGAGAGGGCCCACTTGACCACGGTGGCGTTGGCGGCGAACAGGGAGGCGACGGTGAAGGACCCACGGGGATACTTGACCTTGGCGGCCGGGCGACCACGGAGCTTAGCAGATGTGACGGTAACGGTAGAGGTGTTCTTAGTAGCCATATATTTTTCTATGCCTTTCTTTTGTTTTCTGTTTTACTGTCGTTTATTGAAGGGAAACATTCACTTCAATTTCCAGTATGGTTAGACTATACATTATCCATTTAATGAAGTCAAGCCCTTTTCTGAAATCATTGGAACATTCTTTCCAGTTTTCGCCGCAAGTAACTTGGAAACAATAGCTTCCTGTTTGTCAGCCGAAATCAAAGACCAAAGCTGAGCCCAATACTTCGGCATTTTCTTGAAGACAAATACCAATTGTTTTTCGGACAAATAGTCCTTGGTGAGAAACTGCTTGGAAAAACTGGATAGTATATTGGCATCGCAACCGCTAAAGCCAATATCGTTGACATGCTTGGTCTCTTCGGAAATCTGCTCGTCAGCGGTTTGTCGCTCGTAAATCTTCAACATGCCCTTCACCGCCCAATCAGGGTTGGTGGCAAGTTGCGCCTTCATGTAAGACTTTATCAGTGTTCCGTGTTTCATCTTGGTTACACTTTATCAGGTTCTTATCAGGAATCAATGGAAAAGTGAAACTATTTTCAAGGAATATACGACAAAGCAATTTGCGCAGGCGCCGGTCCCCCACCCTGGCCGCCTCAAGCGCCGCCGATCTTGTCTATACCTTATCAGCATTCTATAAAAAGTCAAGGTCTATTTCATTTCAAGTATGGCTTGACATTGGTTATAGTATCAGGTAGATTGACCACGATGAAACTGATCTACAAGAAATCGTTCGGGACAGAAATCAAAGCTGGTGATGAAGTCAAACGCGGCGATCAAGTTCTCTTGCGTGACGGAACACTGGTAACGGTGGCCTACTTCGTCAAACCTCACAAACCCAACTCGGAAGGTAAAGTCTCTGTTCGAGAGCCCGGTTCGGAATGGGACAGAGAGTACTATGTCAGTGTCATTGACGCCGAGTGGATTGACCGGGAAGACCGCCAGGACATGGTTGTTCCAACATTTGTTTGGACTAAAGCTTGACATTCCATAACAAATCAACTATCGTCTCAACATGAACGAAAAACAAATTCTTCCACGTAAGGGGCTTCTCTGTTCGGTCTATCGTACACTGAGTCTCAAAGGGTGTTCCAATGGTGGAATCAGTGAACAGGTTGAGACGGTGGTTTTGGTTGGTCCTGGTATTCCTGAAATCTTCTCTCCGAAGCCGAGGATGCCAGCGGTTCAACTGGTCAAGACTGGTGATTACATGCATGTCGAACCAGTTGAACAACCCGATGGAATGTGTGGCCCGATGGCCGGCGGGGCTTTCATTTATACTAGTGACAGCCGGTTCCCCTCGAATTACCCCATCAGTTTACATGATAGGTTTGATACCCGAGAACAATACGACCTTCTTAGCCGATAAAGATTGACATTCCATAACAAATCAACTACTGTAACAACATTATGACACTAAAACGATCTGACCTTGTAAAGTTCTACGACCGGAATTATGCCCGGGAAACCATCACATTCCTCAAACAAAACCCCAATGGGTGTTTCAATGAGGATGTTACGAAATATTTGAAAGACAACTGTGGTCTGACTGTCTATGACCACGCATCCACTACACACCAACTTTTGAAAAAGGCAGTCGAGTTCGGGTTGGTAAGAAAGACTGCTATCAAACGGTATGTGTTTGTGACTGAGGGTTGGTAATAGGTCTTGACATTCTATAACAATCCTGATACCTTAACAACATGAACGAAATCCGAAACCTGCTCGATAATGTGGAAGGTCTGAAACACGCTCAGTTTGCTTCCCTCACCTACAAAACCAAGAGCGATGAATCCGTCTCTCGCTACACGGTCATCCTTGGTTTCTCCTACAAGAACCTGCTCGACAAGGCCCTGACTGAATTGGAAATCCTCCGTTCTACCTTGACCTCAGAGCTGGAAATCATCGCCTGGGGTGAAGTTCTGGCCTCGATTCAGAAGTCAATCGCTGCCCACGCAGCCGGTACCCAGTCGGAAGACTACACTAAGAAAGATCAGTACATCCCGGTGTGTAACGGTCTCTCTATCAACAAGAACGATGGCTCCGCCCAGTTGTTCGGTCTGATTCACTCCAAGGTTGAACTGGTCGCCGGGAAAGACCGGAAACCCGTCAAGTCGGCTCCCCTGACAATCGCCAAGAACAAGATTCGCCGGGAGTTGTCAATCTCCAAATTCCGGGAGTTCGCTATCGACCCGGGCAATGTGGTTGGTGGAAAGATAAACGGGAACACCTTCGAGATGGCGTAAGTGATTCGGGGAGAGGGGCATAGGGCTCCTCTTCTTTTCCTTGACAAATCGAAAAACTCTGATAAGGTATAACCACAATGAACGCACGACAAAAGAAAATGGCCGAGAAAATTCTGAATACCCTTGAGGGAGCCCGGTTCGAGGATTGGTATAAAGGGTTGTTCGAGGATTACATCGGGGACAGCGATCCGAAGTATAACGGTGGGCAGACCAAGGAAACGGTACTTGACAAAATCACTGAACTTTTCCGTCTATGATTGTAAATAAAATCACCAATGGATATGTGGTTCAGAGATACGATACCGTAAAGAAACGGTTTGTGTCGCAGGAGTTCGTCGCTGGAAAAACTGAATGGGAAACTACAATTGGTAGTCCTCTCAGTCCGTTTTCTCAATTGTTAGGGCCAATGGAATCTTACTTACCTTTCGATATGGTCCGCCCTCCCGGTGAGAGCCCTTTTGAATCCTCTTGACATTTCAAACGGATTACCATAGGATAACAACATGATCCCAAAATGTAAAAATTTCATCGTGACAGTTTTTGATACGGTTACAGACAAGAAAATCACTTCGGTTGACATTTGCACACCAACGAAAATGTTGGCCCGTATCATCTTCCGACAGGATTACATGCAGTTCTGGGGACATCGTATCACAATCGGTTTAAGGAGAAAGGTAGTTAATGCGTAAAACCATCAAGAAACGCTTCAGGAGACTCGCCAACGATGAGAAACTAGAGAGGGGCGACTTTCACTCGCTCGACAATGGGAAGAGTCTTATGCCCCTCGCAAACGATTCCAGTATAGGGCAGACTCCAAAAAACTTCAGCATGTTTGACCGATCATTCTGGAGGCTTGACAACAGCTAACGGCTGTGGTAGTCTCTGGTATGAAGAAGAAAACCAAGGGAAAAAAGCAGACAATGTACGGGTCGCTGACCAACAAAAAAGTCGGCTCCCAGATAAGATCAAAGCCACAATAACTCTTGACAAAGAACCGGAGGAAGACTACACTCTGCCAGATTCCATTCGAGTAATCCCAGCATCCGATTACGATGTAACGGATGAACTGGCTATCCTGGATGGATACGACTTTGAACTACGCCATAAAGAATTCAGTTCCTATGGAGACTATTGACGAAAAACGCAAAGAATTCGCTGGACATATCGCCAAAAAACTGTATAGTCGTCTTTCGAAGAGAGGACAATATGTGGGTGGTGATGTGGAATCTGTAAAGAATTCAATCGAACACCTTCTCAGAAAAGAGAACTGGATACCAAATGAAACTGAAACGACGAAGAGTAACGGTCAGAGTGACTGAGATTGAAAATCCTAGGAATGTCACAACTTACTATTTTACGAATTACAACGGGATACCGGCGTTAGATCGTGCGAAAGAATTCATCACTTCTACTAACATGCTCTGGCGGGATTCACTGAAAGTTGAAAAAATAGGGAAATACGCTTGACAGTTAGTAGTTATCTGATAGGATACGACCATGAAAACAAAAACATATGAAACCGAATGGGTCTCTTACACTTACAACCCAATCTACCGCAAGTGGCAGTTCGTGGTTGGGGACTACAAAATGTTGACGGATTGTCCCGGTGGTAACATCACCGCTTCCAAGGTGGCCAATGTCATTAATGGCTCCCTCAAACGAACCAAGAAGCCGGAGGCTCCGGTTGACGGTCTGGCCCGCAAGAACATCGCAACAATCTTGGCTACGGCCCGAAGCTTATGAATTACCTTGCCAAACGATCACTAATCACCAAATTTAAACTACTTGGGTTAGTGATTGTCTTATCAGTCATAAGATATAGTTGGCCGGAAATGGAGAAGCCTGGCAAACCGGACCCAACAGTGGTTGCTTGGGAAGGTCCGACGCCGTGGTTGAAGAAACACCCTTGCCAGACCACTAAGGAATATCTCAAAGGGAAGTATCTCAAACCACCGTTAAACGACTATTTCATTGACAATGAATAATCAACCTGATACTGTATAAATAATGAAAACATCAATTGTCTCTCAAACGAACAAGAGAATTGCTACTTATCCCTGTTTCAAGATTATGGTTCCCGGCGATAAGTCTGGATCAACACCGGGGTCTGAGTTGGTGGTTCTATTCACTGATGACCGAACTGGGGTTGCCATCCATTCCAATTGTGAAGAATCACCCGTGGGCGACCGATCTGATCGTTGGATTGATGCTGAAAACCGAGAAGTTTGGGACGACTTCATTGGAACCATCAAGGTTGAGTAAGACTTTTCGGGCCCATAGCTCAGGGGTTAGAGCAGGCGACTCATAATCGCTTGGTCGGGGGTTCAAATCCCTCTGGGCCCACCATCTTAACTATAAGCACGGAGCGGTCTGCATGCAAGATTTTATCCTATTCGACTCAGGAATTATGGTTGACTTTCTATAAACAATCAGGTAGGATACAGGCAAATGAATGCCTGGAACAGAATGGAGCTGGCAGAAGACGGATTAACGGAATCCTGTGATGTCTGCAATCGTCTGATTCACAACTGGGATTGGATGCAATGGTCTTTTGTAACCTTCGATGGGAGAATAGTTTGCAATGATTGTCGAACAGAGGCATTGAAAATAGTTGACATCGAAGAGTAATTCCTGTATATTTATTACCATCGCCGGCATGTTGTAACGGTAGCGAACCAAGCTTGTACCTTGGAAGAGAGGGTTCGATTCCTTCTGTCGGCTCCAATTTCTCCGCCTCCTTGTTGTAGTGGTAGCCTGCGACTTTCGTAAAGTTGACGTGTCAGTTCGATTCTGACAGGAGGCTCCAAATTCCCCTTGACATTCCTTCCCAAAGTGGTATTCTACATTATTATGAAAATCGAATTCTTGAAGAATACTACAATCGACTACATTGACCGAAACGGTGAACCAAGCGACTGCTGCCTTACCGAAGGCCGAGTCTTTGATGTGGTTCTCGCAGAAGACAATGGAAACTGGGTCAATCTCACTAATACCAGAAACAACGATACCTATCTGGATGTCCCCAAGTCGAATTTCAAAGTCATCTCTTGACATTCAATAAAAACTCTGATAAGTTATAAACAATGAAAACACAAGTCGAAATCGCCGGAACTAAGTATCTCTTAGACATTGACAAAGCCAAAAAAGATGGATACCTGACTAAAATCCCCAACTATCCATTGAATGCCGGTGATGTCTATGTCACGACAAAACCAGGCAGATGCAATCCCCTTCTCTTGGTTCAAGTCACCTACAGCGCTGACCAGTATCAACTACTCGGCATGGGCGCCAGTCCAAACTCCAATGAGTTCTATCGGGGTACTCATTCCAAAGATGAAGTCCGGGAATACCTGATTAAACTCAACATGAAATTCGCCAAAAATGTCAATGACGCGATTTACAAATTGGTTGATGACTGTGATTGACAACACCGGCGGGTTCTGATAACTTACGACTATGAAACACAAAGTCACGCTCTACCAAGAGACCTACAGTGAAATTGAAGTCGAGGCTGAATCACAGGAAGAGGCTGAAGAGTTGGTCATGTCTGGTGAATTCGAGGATGACCAGATCATTGATGTAACCACCAAGAGCTCCGAAATCATTAACTGATATGGACGGAAAAATCTACTTTCTTGACCTGAAACAACTCTCGGACTTCTTGACGGAGTTCACCGGGAGCACCGCAAAGTTTGAGGTTCGTCAAGATGGTTCGGGCCGGTGGGTTCTGGAGTTCACCGGCGGGTTTTAATACCATGAACCCTCTTCAATTTCTCCAAGAGGCCTTACAGAAAGCCTGCGAGGCCTACAACTCTCTTGATAAAGACACCTTACCAGTTTTGGTTCGTCATGAGTTGAATCAATTGGATATGGCTTTACAAGACTCCCTTGGCATTGTCAATAACTGTGTCAAACGACTTGAACGACCAACCTTTTACAAATAGCCCTTGACATTTGTACGGAGTCTGATAGGATATAAACATAATGAAAACCGAAATCCCCCGATACAAGGCTTCGATGCCCTGCCAAACTCAATTCGTCACTAACAACGATGCATGTGGTGACAATATCTTCACTCAGGTCAAACGAGAGGGCAATGTCGCCATCTATAAACGGACTGATATGGATGGGTTTAATGTCCCTCAGTTTGAGGTTGTGGTTCTCAAAACTGTGAAGGCTGGAACGGTTTTCGCAAAAGGTGCCAAACCTACTGAAAACGATTACGAATCCTATCCAGGCGCAAAAGGTTGGGGCAAAACGGGTTGGACGGCTCTATCTTTGGAACGGGCCGAAATCAAGATGAAAGAAGTTATCACCGGCGTTGTGGAAACCATTGAGATCAAAGAGGATACAGATGCTCCTAAGGCTCAGACTGTCACGGTTGCCCGTGTTTCCAAAGTCAAGGGTAATTCGACTCCGGTTGTCATTCCCGAGAAAGAGTTTACACAGGCTGACTTCGCAGCGGTCAACGGGTTACCTGCTCGTGGTAAGGTTTACAACGTCTTGATCGGAGAGATTGCCAAGGGGACTGTTAAAGAGTCTAGGCGGGCTAAGGTAGGGCCTGGACGCCCGACAGTGTTCTACACCGGGGTCTGAGGATCGAGGGGCCCAGAGACGATTCTGGGCCCTTCCAAATAGTGGTTGACATTTGATAAAAGTGTGGTAGAGTAGGTGAGTAATGAGTGAGTGGTTGAGACGGTGAACCGAGAAAACCGAAACGATTTACGGGGCGACCGAAGAGTATATAGTCTTGAAAAACAGACAACAATGCTGGGATATAAAAAGGGGCACGGTTTACGGGCTGAATTAGTATTCCCGTTATGGGAACAACCTAGCTGGTTATAGGCTCACCAATTTCTGATAGAACTGTGAAAGACGCAGCAGGCCCCAGTTCAAATCTGGGCCATCCAACTGTTGGGTGCGGAGTGTGTTGGTTAGCACGGTGAATTGAGTAACAGAAAAAGTCTATCAGAGAGAAAGTCCTTGGAAAGCGCCAAGGCCACCGATGGTGGATAATACTGACAAATTTATCGACCATAAGACACGAAACAAAGTAGAGATCGTCTAGCGGATAGGATACCGGGCGCGAAGCTCGGAGAGCGGGGTTCAAATCCTCGGCCCGAAACGAAGTAGTGGAACCTTGTGAAATCCGGTGAGATTGTCAATTGTAGAATGGGGAAGGTGGATGAGCACTGAATGACCAGACCACCAAGAACGCCTGCTCTCCCGTCAACTAGGATGGCGTTACCCCAATTATTTTCCCTTGACTAAATAGAAAAAGCTGATAGACTACAAACATAATGAAAATCACACTGACCCAAGACGAAGCGGCGTTGATTATCGCCAATAAATACAACACTAACACTGCTGCCGTTGAGATCGTGATGAACACGACTCCCACTCCGCTCGGCATGAACTATGTCGAAACCATCCTCCGTATCGTTCGCCAGAAGTTCCCAAACACCTACCAGAACACTCAGAAGATCGCCGCCATCAAAGAATTGCGCACGATGGTTCCGGGATTGGGTCTGGCCGAAGCCAAGGGTGCGGTTGAACGCCCTTACGAGGCGATTGACTACTACCTCCGCAACAACAAGGTAATGCCTCTTAGTAACTACTAAGGCTTGACATTTCATACTTATCTGGTAAGGTATTGATATGAAATGGAACGAAGTCAAAGTCAGAAAGACATGGGGTCAGTTAAACCCAATAACCCGCATACACGGCTCCGGTAAAGAGGGTTACAAGCCCAAATACAACAAGAACGACCGGCGCAACTGGAAGAAAGACCTCTCTTATGATTGAAGTCCTTGCCATCGCTTTCACAATCTATTCCATTGATGCAATTTGGTGGAATACGGTTATCAACAACATTTTGAAGCCGGTGTGAGAAAACGAAAACTAGCCCTTTTCAATAAGGACCCGCACTGTCACTGGTGCGGGTGTCTCACTACCATAGATCACCCAGCCAATATCAAGGGACACCCTCCCAAGAACATGGCAACGGTCGATCATTTAGTAAGTCGGTATAACCTCTCCCGCTGGGAAAAACCTCCTACAAACGAAGAGAGAACGGTTCTGGCATGCTTTGAGTGTAACCAGAAGAGAGGGATTGAGGAAACCAAACAGCTTTCAATCGAGGAAATCCGGGCGAGGGGGCGAGGGTTTAAGTTCAAACCTTATGGGTTAACCGTCAATCCTCCTACACCACTATCCAATCTGATTCCTCTTGACAATATCACAATAACCAGTCAACCTACCTAAACAATGAATATCACTATTTACCTGCTCAACAAAAAAGCCGAAGTCTTTACAACCTACCGAAGTGTTTCTGATGCCCTCGCTTTCTTCAATCGAACTGGCCGAGTCAAATCCTATCGAATTATCATTTGTAATGGTGAACGGGCCAGGGTAATTGAGAATCCTGCTGATACCATGATGGAACTCAGTAAGAACATGCAGGAAATCATTAACACTATTAAGTAATATGCGCGCTTCTATCTGGTTCGACCCACTTGATATGTTCCTAATGTTTATAGTTGGAGTTATCTGTGGATTTCTAGTTATGTGGATGACTCTACTACTAACCGAATCTACACCAGTTCAGATTGATAAACGATGGGAATCATCCTTAGTAGAACGTGGTTACGGAAAAATGGTTATTATCAGCAATAATGCGCCGGCGCGATTCAAGTGGAATAAACCTTGACACTGGTGGCCTTTTGATATAAGGTATCACCAATGACTAAAGAAACTCTCAAGAACACCCGCTGGGGGACAGGAGTCAAATACAAATCTTGGTGGCAGAAAGGCTCTGAGTTATTTACTTACGGCCGATACTACGGCCTTGACCTAAGTGAAACTCTCGCTGAAGTCAGCATACTTTCCTTCGGTAAAATGAGGTTAATACATATTCCCATTGACAACCTTGAACTGATCTGATAGGGTATCAATAATGAAAACAATCAATGTCACCTGTCGGGAATTGTTCGACAACTTCGCTGATAACTTTAAAGAATATTTCTGGTGTGAACCGGATGGCTCTGATAAGATAAATGCCCAAAAGACGCTCCGAACGCTCCGAACGCTCTGTAAGTGTGAGAATAAAGACAAGGCGGGCATTGTCAAACTCCGTGGTTACTTCGCCGGCGGGGATACGGTATTCCTCATGGGTTCCAAAATGAAGGAACTGGACACTGCCGCCCCCCTGGATGAACTCGAAATCCGGGTTTACAACTCCAAGAACAATTTGGTCTGTGTCTTAGTCAATGATGAAATCTGCTGGTAATGATCTTCACCTATACAGACAACAAATCTCTTGACATTCAGTATAGAAAAGGGTAACCTGTATCCATGATGAAGATTAAATCCTCCCCATTGTGGATGCGGGTTACCAAAGTAATCGTTCTTTTCCTTATAGTCGCCCTGGGCATTGGTGTTGCCTGTTGCGATTACACCAATGATGGTCGATCCAATACAGTCAGCTTAGGTGAACCATGAAAATCATTAAAGTATCAGAATACCAAACCAATGTTTGGGATTTGAGCCGAGTGCTCGAAGCGAAGGGTGTTCAAGTCGGTGATCGGTTCGGCATTTCTTGGAAGATCGGTAAGAAACGAAAGTTGAAGGCCTACAGACTCACTGAACACACACGGATGGTTGGCAGGGGTGATGATTCAGATTATGCCCCGGATTGGATTGACATTAAGTTACAGAAGGGTGGAAAATACAAGATTATCAGTGATGACATTTTCCGCACTCCGTATCTGGACATGAACGATTTCCGTTGACATTGAACCGGGTTTGATATAGGATAATACTATGCAAATGACATGTCAATTATCAGCTCAGGAAGTTTATCTCTTAATTGGTGAAGAACTTACCAAGCGGGGTCTTAAATGGATTGAATTAAAAGCACAAATTGATCCTTCAATGGTGTTCGACATGAAAGACACTTTCGGCGGTATGACATTCCAATTGGAAGTTGAAACAAAACCTTGACTTGGTAGGAATATCTGATAGGATAACAACATGAAAACGATCTTCCTCACGAAACCCCTTCACTTCAAATTGGGAACCACACTCTTCGTTGATAAGGCTTACAACGCCGTTCTGGATGACGAAGCCGGTGTTTATCGGGTTCATCTTGGGACTGGAACGATTGTCGCAGTCGCTCCCAAGTTCGTCGCTCAGGTTGTTAACTTAAACATTGACATTTAACATGAAAAACATTACTTTGTATATCCCCGGTGGTCAATTAATCGAGTTGAAAGTCGCCGGGGCGAGTGGTCAAATCACTTCAAACCTGCACGATAAAACTGCAGGACGGAAGTATAACGCAGCTATTAACGGGTTAGAGAGTCTGGTCTTGGCTCAGGCCTGTGCGGGAATTGATGTGGAAACTCCTGAATACATGGAAGCGTTGACTACGGCATTGGACGCGATTGAAAACAGTTATTTAGGTTGACATTCCATAACAATCTGGTAGGATACAGACAATGAAACTCTTCAAAACCAAGACCGCCACTCGGTCGGCCATCTACAAGATTGTCACTCCTTTGACCGCCGGATTCTTCAAGGATGACGCCTGGCAGAATGTCAATAAGGTCTGGAAAGCTCTGGAGGCCGAGGGCGTTGTGGTTTACCTTCAAAATGCCAAGTATGGGCCTAACATGGAATCGAAGACTTGGACATTCAATGCCGAGGTCAATGGAATGACCTTTCCGGGTTACATGGTTGCCTCATTCTGCGGAACTGTTACCGACCCAACCGACCGCTACGACCTTTGCTTCATAATCTGATACTATGGAAATACTTACAAAAGAGGTTCTCGAATATAAGCTACAGGAGCTCGTGCAGAGTCACGATAGGGTAATGCTCCGTTACTTCATCTTTGGAGGGGTTGAACAATGTCTGTTGGGTCAATTAGGTATGGATTTTGAAGAACCGGATTCAACTCCTTACTTCTATGTGCAACATCAACAGCAGTATGCTTTTACTGTGAGGTTCTATGGTGATGATGTCCGACGAATCTATCGTGGGCCGAAGACTGGGGTTCCTGAGATTTACCTGGGTCCTAAAAATGAGGGCTTGACTACAACGGATTTTGTGGTAGGATAACAACATGAAAACGATTGAATCTGTCAGACTGGAAAAGAAACTCTCGGCTCCCAAATCGGTAACAACCAAAGTTGAATTGAATTACACGAAGGATTCAACCACGGACTGCACGATTCCAATCGGGACTAAGTTGAATGTTCACTTCTCGGAAACGAATCTAAATCGAGTCTATTTTGACTACAATGGAAGTCTTCGGGCTTTATCAATTGTTAATGCCCATAAGTATATAACTGGATTTTCCAAATCTCCTTCCCTTTCTACTCTGGAGCGTTGGTCGAATGATGGATACTGTAAGACCCCAACCGGCGACAAAACGGAACCGGATGGTTACGGAATGGATGGTTGCCCCTCTTGGTTGTTGGTGGTTGGAATGATCTAACATTAAACAAAAGGAAATAATATGGATAACGGATCAAAGTTAATTGGACTAATCATCATAATCATTCTCGCCGTCGTTTTCGGCCCCTTGATTACGATCTGGGCAATTAATGGGTTGTTCAGCCTGAATATCACTTACACCCTGTTCCACTGGTTCTGCGCACTTCTGCTGGGTGGCGCCCTCCGGGTTGGTGGTAAGTAATCCTTGACAAATCAAAACATTCTGATAGGATATAGACATGATGAACGACGAAACCGACAATACCTGTCAAGAATGTGGTGGTGAGTTAATCAAGGACGAAGTTGGCGCTCTCTACTGCCCAACTTGTGGTGTGGGATATGAGGCCGAGGAGCCTGATGACAACATGACCGATGTGGAAGCGGATGCCGACACCCTCGCCTCGGCAGGATTTGGAACAGACGAAGATTATGGGTACTTCGGTGAGATGGGTTGTAACGAAGACTAACCCTTTAATGGGCCGGTAGCTTAATGGCAGAGCGCTCAAACTGCGGGTTCGATTCCCGCCCGGTCCTCCAATTTTTATGTATAAGAACCGAAGAGAAAAGAAACGGGAGAAAGACAAGCAGAGGTTGAAAGACAAACATGGCCGGCATGGTGATCCAACCTGTCCGCATTGTGGAGGCGAAATGTCTTGGTGCAGTTGTTGTGAAGTCTATTCAAGTAACTGCTGTATCGACTACGGAACCTGTATGTGCAGCTGAAATAACCCTTGACTTTCTATAAGGTTTCCGGTAGTCTCTTCCATGTAATAGGAACACTCAACAAATCAAAAACATGGAATTCTACGACGATAACTTCGGACACTACAACATGGAAGGCAACGATGAAGACCGAGCCGAAACGGTGGCCTTCTACCATCATGTTCAACGCAACAGAGTTTGGAAGGTTTGCCGGCAGTGTGGCCGGAAGGTGAAGCTCAAACGGGATTACGACCTTTGCTGCTCCTGCGCCGACGCACAGGAACGGGGTTGAGTGTTTGAAAGATGACCTGAAAGCGTTAGAGGAAATCATCCTTACTGGTCATTGTTGTAAATTTAAGGATGATACCGGAATGTATCCTATGAACCTTTACGATTTATTGAACAAAATCAACAAACAAGTTGACAACTGCAATCCGTTCTGATACCTTACGACTATGGAATATGTGATCTATCGAGAAGACGAAATGGGCGAGGAACACGAATATGTTCTGGAAGTCGATTACCACTACTACAAAGGCTGCAAGGGCCACTGTGATAAGTATGGTGTGCCTGAGGAACCCGATGATGACCAGGAAATCGAAATCCAGTCAGTTACTCATAACGGCGTTGACTTTGAGTTGACTGATAAGGAAAACAATCGGCTCATGGAAGCATGCTGGGAAAATCTGGAAGAGAAAGCCTATAACGATTGGGATGAAGATTGACCTTGACTTTCCATAACAAATCAACTACTGTAACACCATGACAACAAAGAAAGACTTCATCTTCACCGCTGAGTTAATCAGTAAGATCAAAAACAAACCGGACAAGGTCAAGGATGCGGCTGATGCCTGTAAAAAGTTCAAGAAAGACCTTTTTCTGGAGGCGTGTGGCCTGTGAAAAAGTGGAGAGGAATCAATAAAGAGCTGGATGAAGTTGAATCCACTCTGGCCGATATGGGAGAAATCCTCAGTCGGCCCTTCCATGACCGAGCGAAAGAGCTGATTGTAAAACTCAAGTGGTATTACATCATCCATTCTACCAAATAAGTATGGTGAGTACCACTTGTTATACTGGAAAAGTTTTGCTGCCCGGTGCAACCCATTGAAACTAAAGGAAAGGATGGCTATATTTAATTTGGCGCGAGACACTAAAACCGCATCAGAAACCAAGGAGAGAAAGAAGCTGGAGCAGACCATTAGGAGTGTCTGTAAGGAAAAGAAAAGGATACCAACCGATTAAGGTTAGTATCCTGTTTGAAACGGCATTTGAAGACCGAATGAATTTAAGCCGTTTCGGTAAGATATTTAAAGTTGTAAGAAACTAATAGTCTGTTACAATGTCTAAATGGTGGAGTTAATCGGATTTGAACCGACATCCCAATCGTTATAAGCAACGGATGTTACCATTACACCATAACCCCATTGGACGGACAGACAAATCCGTCCTTTGGGGTTTTCATATTGGCACTTTGTGTTTTCTATCTTTCATTGTTACCATAGTAGCAGACTCCTATTAGAATGCAAGCACAATCTAATATGTCATAGTATTTGAAGTAATAAGAAATAGAAAAGAAAAACTTCTAAATGGAAAGAGCTTTGAATGAACCCCTTGAGGAAACAAAAACCCGGGAGTGTGAATCCCGGTTTGGTCGGTGCATCGCAGAGTTAAGCTTTTTTGTATTCACCTCTGCCGGTGTATACGATTTTCCCGGCCGTTTTGAGTTTGCCCAAGGTTATCTAAATTCAAAGGGGTCAAAATCAATCACCTTGTTATGGGCATGGGTGGTTGGCATTTGAATGGAACAACCCCCTTCAAAGAAGTCTGGTCTGGTGGTGTGGAAGAGGGCGACCATGAAATTGATCTTGATGAGTTTTCAACATCTCGAAACTGCTGCCTTATAGAATATTACGAAGCAGTTAACCCCGGCATTCGAGAAGTCGGCGCTGAACTCAATGAAATCTTGGAAGTATTGACCATGACTGACTACCTTCAACTGCTCGAGATACCTGATAAAGAAATGAAAAAGTTGTTGACTCCAACCAAGAAATAGTTTAAGGTATAGTCAATGAACGAACTACAAGAAGCCCTGTCAATCTACTCCGACACCTTCAAATCGGAGTATGGTTTCCGCCCGCGTTGGATTGGTAACTGGACACTGGAAGAAGTCAAGTCAGCCCAGAACGACCTTGACCTCCAAATCAAGTTCAAGATGGAAGAGGACAAGAATGCCGAAATCTTCGAGCAGGAATACATTGGCCGAGTCAATAACCCTTGGTCAATCGGTCAACTGGTTACCGTCTAAAACCTTTGCCACGCGGCCTATAACCCTCTTTCTATCACTTTATGACTGGGATGTAAGTATATCATGTTTGACATGGGTGGAATCGAATGCCCGGTGATCTGGCCGCAGTGTTCCGGGGTTGACCATGAGAGTATGGCAATGAAGATCAATCACAAGGTCATTTCTGCTGGTTTCGTCAATGATAAGTTGGAAGCCTCTGGGAAATCGTTTTCTCTCAAGGTTGGTTCCAGACCGGAAGACTCTGAAATTATAAAACAACACTTGACTTTCTCACTCTGATACCTTAAAGTATCAGCATGATTACGAACGAACTCCGGTTACAGGCCGAGACCGCTCTACTCAATGCCTGTCAAAAACTTGAATCTCACTTCAAGAAACCTTTTCCTCTTCCCACTCTTTTGTTTGATGTGAAAGGGACCAAAGGTGGATTTGCCAAACATTCTACCTGGTCCATCCATATTAACCCAATTCTTTTCACTGAAAATGTTACAACCACTTTGGAAATTATTATCCCTCATGAAGTTGCCCATCTCGGTGATATGTTTTATTTCAAAAGTTGGGGGCATGGAAGAACCTGGAAATTTGTAATGAGTCGGGTCATGGGCATCGCCCCAGATCGTTGCCACAACATGGATGTGGAGAATGCTCGGGCCAAGGCTGTCAAACGATTTATTTACATGTGTCCGAGTTGCGCAGAAGAATTGGAATTGACCATTGGAAAACACCAAAAAATTCAACGCGGTCTGAAAATCTGGCATGGTTCGGGGCGTTGTAAATGGAAAAGAAGGATCTTGGAATTCACTGGTCAAGTTAGGATTCTTGGGGCTTGACAATCCAAGTGGTTTAATATAGGATAACACCATGACAAAAGAAAACATCCTGAAAGACATCCTCGCTCATTTCAACCGGACCACAGGCGAAGTCGCTCAAATCGGTAATGGAAAGCCTTATATTCATCTGGAAACGGATCATGGTAAGTGTGAGAAAATCGGTCAATACGCCATGAGTAAGTTCTCCAAAGAAGTTTACACCTACTTCGCCTGCCATATCTTCCGAAAAGGAACCCTGTCAATTTACTTCAAATAAGTATGAAAAACACTGTAGCAGATCTGATTGAATACCTCAAAACCTTGCCACCAGAAACCACGATTCAAGTAGCAGTTGGAGGTTACAGCAATTTTCAAAGTTTCACTGAATTTGTGGATTTGGACATCAATGACAACACTTATTACTATGATAAATTGAAAAGATTGGATATTGGAACGACTTAACCCTTGACTTCATTCCCGGTTTAATATAGGATAACACCATGACATTCAAGAAACATCTCCGAAACTTATCTGAGACACAACTGACAAGGTTAGCATTGGATAGTGGGGTCCTCCTTCCATACATGACAAGGAAAGAAAAAGTGGATTCCATATCCGACTGGGCCAAATCTTACGGATTGAAATGGGGAGATTTTACTTCTCGTTTTCTTTACTTACCCCTTTACATTCCATAACAAATCTATTACCTTAACACTATGAACGACACGTCAACTCCTCATTTAACAATTGAAGTCGCCGGCGGAAAATGTCTCGGAAACTGTTACAATGCCACTTACTATAAAATCAAATCATTGAACCGGCCTCTCGCCGACGCCGATGTTAAAGCCCTACGTGATTTAGGGTTTCTTGGATATGGTCAGGAATTTTCTTTTCAACGTGTTCAGGAGGAGGAATATGACGCCTACAACAAGTTCTATGTCATTACGGTTGAATCCTGTGTAGATTCTTCCGATTAAACTCTTTACATTCCATAACAAATCTATTACCTTAACACTATGAACGAGACAAATAACAACGGAAAGATCGTCAAAGTCAACGGTTCGGTTTACCGGATCATCGCTCAGAAACTCGGCAAATCCGTCCTGGTGGATGCCGAATGCACCTACGGAGTTGACCGGGGAACCATCATCAACCTCAAGAAAGCCCGGAGCGTCATCGCCGGGGACATCCGAAAAGCCATCAACATGGGATTGGTAAGCTAACCATGAAAGAATACTTCAAACTTATCAATATACATGAGAACCGGGCTTTCCCCGGTGTCATCTACGGCGAACTGGTTGAACTAACTACCGGACACCTTGTGATCGGTGCGACTCTGGAATACATTTTCGAGTCAATTCGAGACCGCAACATGGATGTGGTTAATGTAGCCTTTGACAAATGGGGAAACTGTCACATTGTCTGAGTATCTCACTCGCACTGGTTGGTTACCCCTTGGTGATAATCAGTGCGATAATTCTTATACTTTCCCTTGACTTTCTTAACTGGTTACGGTATTGTATAGGTAATGAAACGAAAGAAACATATCGCTGAACAGTTTGAGCTACCTCTCAGTGATGACCAAATCCTTGATAGTCAACTGGATAACGAGAAAAACTATC
>ERZ1292632.1063-Hain-H43-01um-R2-1063-length-28559-cov-7_pt1 | contig 28559 bp, 60 predicted proteins | sample MGYA00564407_ERZ1292632 | MGnify/ENA primary metagenome ERZ1292632 (study PRJEB36523, sample SAMEA6512637) | groundwater metagenome | collected 2019-01-08 | study: AquaDiva: Metagenomics assemblies of 32 groundwater samples | reverse complement strand
CGCGGGTCATCCACCCCGCCTCCGCAGGCATGTTACCGTGACTCCTCCCACGGAAGATTCGAAGCTGCGGGGCCAGATTCGAACTGACTTGCAGGTGTCGCTCTGCGGAGCGGTTCCCTTGCGGGTTCTTCAACGCCGTCAGTTCACGCATGACCGCTCACTCGGCTCGCTCCTGCTGTTCCCACCACGCCGCCCGCAGCATGTTACCGTGACCCTTTCCACGGAACAATCCGTATCTCGGTGAAGACAAGGCCAGGCGTTGTGTTCACCTCGTAACTCACGCCCTTCACCCACTTGGATGAATCGTCCCACAGCAACCCAATCCCGTCACGCTTGCCTCTGCCCATCGTGAGCGCGTCAAAGCCACACCTTGAAAGCTGGCACCATATTGTCGGCATCGCGGCTGCGTCCTGCTGGTAGGCGGAACCGGAAAGTCACCGTCACGGGTACATTATAGCGGACTACATCTGCCCCCGCGAAGGCGGCTTTGAGCAACCACACCGCCCGTGTGAACTCCTGGTTGACTAGCTGTGCTCTCTCCATGTAGTGCAAGCCCTCGCGCTGGTTACTTGCGAGCGCCAAGTCCGGCACATCATCAATCACGATGCGCGTCGGGATTGGACCAGGATCAGCCCGCTCGGACATGGGCGGCCTCATCGTGCCCTTTGGCATTCGCATAATTGTGCCTTTCCACCCTGATAATCTCGGCTGACAGTGGTTTACGTCATGCAATACCCGCCCTCGCAGCCTATGTTCATGCTCACTTGGTAGGCCCCTTCGTCCTCTGGTATCACCACAGCTTCGGGCAGCGGCTTTCGGGCCGGATGGATATAGAAAAGGCCATGTTTTGCCCGTTTCTCTCGCACCGCTAAATCAACCTCCACGGCCTCCTGCCAATCCTGTCCCCCCTTATGCTTCAACTCTTTCCACATAGCGATGCTCTTGAAGGGGCAAAAGGTACACGCCGACTTCGGCGGGATTGGTAGCTTATGTGCCTCAAGCCAAGTGATGCAATCCCTACGTGTCATGCGGAGGTCTACCAAGGGGTAGACATTGGTGATGTACTTCACGTCGCTGGCACGCATCCTCTGTACCTCATCCCAGGAGATGCCTTGCCAGCACTCTACGGCCCCAGGCATAGCCTTCATGTGTCGGCGCACCAGTTCCTCACGAATCCAGTGGCGGATTGGCGTTATCTTCCAGTCACGTGTACATTGACGGCGTACTTGGCCTTCTGCTCCAGTCTGTCTATCCACAGTAAAGGCGGGTATAAGTACGGAGTTAGACCAGTCCTCTCGTACCACCTCTGTCCGCTTTCCTTCTACCGTCACCAAGATTAGACCATGCTCTCCGAGCCAAGGCGTCCAACGGCGAGCGAAGTCGTAGGTTCCTTGGCCTTCGTGGTGGGTATCGGCGAAAATCAGAACATCAGCCCTTGGATATTCGCCTAGGGCCATCATTGCAGAGAGCGTCCAACTTTGGACACCACCACCCCAACTTTGTACTTTTAGAGAAGGTCTCATCGCAGCGCCTCCAACGCGGCCAAGATACGCCTGGACGTGACCTCTCTTTCGCTCATGGTTTCGCCCCCACAATTTGGGGTGTCGTCACCTGCCAGACGATGTAACCCTGCCCAGCTTTATCCTTCGCCACGCCAGCCAGCCTGAACCCTGGCCCGCTGGGAAAGGGCACAAGCTGGCCCTTCAGGACGGCCCGGCGTAGGTCCTCCGTGCTGATCTTCGGCACGGAGAGGGAACCGACGATACGGATGTGGTCGCTCATCATGGCAACATGCTCTCCGTCTTGCGCTCCGCCCGCGCCTCCGCCGCTTCGTCCCGCAGGACATCGGCGATGTCCGGGCACTGACACAACATCAGAAGCAACTCCTCACCGCACCACGGGCAAAAAAGGATGGCTATCAGGATGCGTGACATATTGAGGAACCAACTGTCCCTAACATAACAGACTGGGATGCCCTTCGGTTTATAGTTGCAGACGTGCTCCCGTGCACCCTCGAACTGGGGACATGCGCGGTAGTGTGTCACGCCTACACCTGGGGGATAGTTGCTCATAGCGTGCCTTCCTTCGGGGTTCAGTTTCGCCGCATCTTTGCCAATGCTCGCGTCAAGTCCAAACTGGCGCGGCGCAATGCTGCGCTTTGCACAGGGATAAGACTCGTGCGGTCTGGCATCTCACGGTCAGTCCAATTTGCCTTCATCGTAACTTCCAGTTCTACGATCCGATCCAAAAACCGCTTGGCCTCTGCTTGTGCTATGCGGATGTTTCGCAACAACACGGCCTAACCTCCCTTTCTGACCCTATCGCTCTCAGCCAAGAGCTTGGCCCAGGCAGCGGGTATGTCCACTATCATGCCAGGGTCGCCGATGACCTGTCGGGCTTCGGCCCAGGGTAGCTTGAGTTCCGTTTTGGCGCGTTGCATCATCTCCGCGATGCTCTTTGGCGTGGTCTCTCCTGGCACTGGCACGATCTCCGGCACCTGCGCGACGGGGGCAGGGATTGCCGCTACAACGCCCGCTGGGGCCTCTGCCTGCGGCACTGGGGCATCGGCGGACTCCTCGACGACGATACGCTGGCGATGCCAGATTTCCTTGCCCGCTGCGTCCCTCTCCCCGGTGTTGTGACCGCGCATCTTATCACCCTTGAAGACGAAGGTCTTGACCCCGCATAGACCGCCATCCTTCAACTTGTTGTTGCAAGGAACAATGGCCTCTGGTATCTCCCGGAGGTCTTGGGTGAATACTCTCGCCACACCCGGCAGTTGAAGCGTGGCGTCTACTTCGGCCCGCTTCGCCGCCATTTTCAACAAGGTGTTCTCTAAGTCCTCTATCTCTGGGTTGGGGATGCGGTAAGTTATCATCTTCCCGCGCTCGCGTTTGGGAAGGTCGGCCCGTACATGCCCATATTCCTCTGGGTTCTCGACCCAGCGATAGGCATACTGGATTTCACGGGAACTGGCACTGCCAACACCGCTGGCCCAGACTTGCCCTGTGCGGGTACGGACGACATCTGCCCGCATAATGTAGCGGATATGCTCGCCGTCATCTACGCGCTCCAGGACATGCGGAATGGTATAGGACTTGAAACCTGCGCGGATGGATGCCGCACCACCATCCCAAAGGCTCGGTCTCTTGCGCTGCGAGCCGGGGATGATGCCATAATCCTGCCCCTCACGCAGGATTAGGCGGACCATCTTCTCAAGCATCTCGATATTGTGGACGATGGTTGTAACCGCCTCCTCTGTAATGCGGCTCTCGTCCACAGGCTGCATTTCCGCAGGTGGTACTTTTGCCAGGGCCTTCTCGGTGTCGCTCACGTCAGTTCTCCTCCTTTTGCTAGCATCGCCGCCAGGTACGCGGCCCAGAAAACCCATGCGGGCTTCATCGGCGTTTTGCCCTTGCCCTCGCATTCGCCTTCTTTGGCTTCTGAATCTCTGCGAGTTGCCTTGCCATGCTCTCGCATTCATCCGTGACGTAGGCTTCGTCTCGGAAGACACTACCTGCCAATCTAGATAGTCCAGGCACCAAATCCCCTACGTGAGCGCAGTCAAAACCGAACCACCATTCGCCGGCACGGGGCATGGGGTCAAAGCCCCAGCCAGAGTAGGTGATGCCCCCATGCACGCTAATTTGTGCTTCTAGCTTATGGTCACACCACTCCTCTACACAACACAGCGTTTTGATAATCCTGTGGTAGCCTGGCATTCTCTTGAGTGTTAGACTGGTTCCGGACAGAGGCGCAGCATCGTTTTCTCGTTCGCCTCGCGGCTTGGCATCGGATAGCACACAATCATTATAGTTTTTCTCATACCAGGGATGACCCCGCAAGACACCCACATACCCGCAGAGATGGCCCAGCGTGTTGTGCCGGACGATAATGCAGGGAAGACCAACCTCGCTCGTCCAGACCTTTAGGACTTCTGCGTTCGTCATCGCTTCGTCTCCTTGTCTTTGAGCATCCTGTCATTCCACAGGAGCAGCACCGCGCAGGCACAACGCCCGCCATGACCCTTGAGCAGGTGACACTTGTGCGTCTTCGACAGAGAGGGATGGGGACGATTGCACACCTTTTCCTTCTCCACGAGTATGGCGACTACCTGTTGGAGTCTTTTCATTATCGTGACCTCCTGTTCAGCCATCCTAGGCCACTGTAAATAACAAGCAGCAGCGCCGCGATGCTCAGGGCTATGCCGACAACGATCGCCGCTGCGTACAGCATCGCCTACTCCACCTTACGGGGCAGGGGCCGCTCATAGATTTCCACCTCGGTATAGCCGTGTGCTTCTAGTTCGGCCTTTCGATACCGTGCTACCTCAATGTCCTTAGCGTCACCCAGGAAGTCCGCGTAGCTTTGCGGGCCGCTGTACTCCGTGCCAGGCGCGAGGAGCTTCCCCCTCACGAAGAACTGTAGGTGGAGACACATAGTTACGCCTCCTCTGACTTGATACCCGTATCCCAGTTGCAGTTGGGGCAGAACAGCCGCCGCTTGCCCGTGACGCGGTGCTCCCCTAGAAGTAGGTTCGCTAGGGCGCTCACATGGCGACACACGCCACAGGTGTAGAAGCGCGTCGGGGGCCGTAGCTTCATCATCGCGGTAGCCATCGCGCTACTCCTTCTTCTGCCGCTTCAGCCACCGCCGGAGCGCTGCTGTGTCATGGCTTCCCGGCTTCTTCCAAAGCACGGACGGGCGAGAGTAGCTGATCCAGGGCAAGGAACATGCCAGCGAGAAGGGCGGCAAGGCCAAAAGTGGCGAGGATGTAGAGGTACACCCGCGCAGCCGCGTTCTTTCTCTCTGCAAAGGCCGCAAAGGTCAAGAAAAAGAGTCCGGTGCTACAGGCCAAGACGAATAAAGCTAGAATGAGTCTCCCCGTATATTCCCAGGGATTCATGGCTTCCTGGCCTCCAAAATGACCCTGTAGCGGCGGTTTGGCCCCTTGCCAATCTCCTCCTTCTCCAGGTAGAGCCGCAGAAAGGCCCCGCTGTGCTCTAGCTCATAGGTAGGGCCTGGAATCTTGCCGCCCGGTGCAATAAAGCGGAAGCCAAAAAGATTTGCCAGAAGGTCACGGACCGCCCGCGCGCGGGACTCCGAGGCATACTCGCAGATTTCATTTCGCATACTGTTGCCTCGCCTCCTCTATGAGCCGTATGCAGGCCCCGCAGGTGATAGCCGGGGCCGTTTCAATCATCTGGACGTCCGCTCCCTATAAATGCTACGAATAGCGACTCTCCAAGGCAAAGTCAACCTCGAATGGTTCAGACGACCACCTATGACCGTCGGCCAATGCGTGAATCTGCGCCGCTTGTTTTCCTATAGCTAGATGCTTTGGCACCCGAAAGAATATAGAGTGGTGCTCGACCCGTCGTTTTATCTTTTGTGGGGGCAATCTATCAGCCCCCACTTCTTGTCCCCACTGTTCCAGCCAGAGACTAAGTATAGCTAACCGCATCGGCTCAGACGAAACAAAGGTCACATCAAGTGTTATTCGTTTATCTCCCATTTGGTCTGCTAAAGTAAGGGTCTGAATCTGATTTACCTTAGCTATAATCTGTAGGCTTTTGCGGCCAGCGGGCAGCTTTTCAAGTGTTACGGGCCTACGACGAAATGCACAACAGATCATCACCAATCCCAATGCCATCAACGCAACCCCCGAAATAACAAGCATCCATCCTGCCCAGGTTGGGATTTGAACTCCTATGAGGGGCATGACCCTACCTCACCAGTCACCATAGCATAAATTCACGAGAAAGTCAAGGAGTTTTCAGGTCACTTTCAGACGAAGATAACACAGGGCGCTCCTCTTTGACGTAGGCCGATGCAAGACAAAGCTCGACCAGATGCGTGAGTCTTTCTAGCCCCCACATGACGTCTTCTCTACATCTGCTCGTCAGTGTTGTCATGGCCCTGTGTCTCTTCCTCGGCCCCGGAGAGCTTCAGCGCGTCCAAAAAGGCGGGAGGCACCCGCTTTACAACAAGCGCTCCGTCCTCCCCTCTCGCCTCTATTAGAACGTAGCGGCTGCCGCCGATCTCAGTTGTCCAGGCCTTGGCCCATGCCGGCGGGAGGAACAGAACATAGGACCCCCCCAACCGAGTGACCTTCCGCACGGGAAGGCCAAGCTCGCGTAGCGCCGCAACCATCCGCTCGGCCTGCTCGTCGTCTTGGTGCATTGTCGCTGCCTCCTCCTTTGCTTTGCATAACCAGGAATATACGGTTTGACCACCGAAGTATAGTTATTATACTACCGTTTTTGGGGCCTGTAAAGTCCCCTGCGAATGAAATTTATATTATATAAGTTCTACCTTATGGTTTCCTAGCTGTGCTACCTGGTGTGTATAACTCTCAGTCTATTATCAGGCCCTGCGTGGCTGCGCTATCTGTGGCAGCTACGACTTGCAGGTCGAGGCTTGTAGCTAATCGTTCCCAGTAAGCCGAGGCTTACCCGCGCTTGTGTTATAATGTCGAGAGGGAAGTTGCGGGCGATCCCTTGAGCGGGCGCATAGGAAAGCTAACAGCAGAGATACAAGGAGGGCGAACCGATGCGTCTCGAGAGCGGCACCGAGGTGCTACTGCGGAACCGCAGAACGGGCGAGGAGGCCCGCTTCTACATCGGCTCGCTGCACGAGTGCCGGGAACAATACATCGTCTACGGGGAGACAAAGGCCCACTGGTTCCGGCTGCCCCGTGGCCTCATACAGGTCCCATCCCGCCCCGGCTGCTTTGTGGTGTTGCGGCACGAGCGCGGCGAGCAGACTGTCGCCTTTACGCGAGAGCTGGGCGGGCTAGACCTTACCATAACGGACGGCACCCAGACCCTGCCCATTGTGAACATGCGCCGCATCCGAGGTCTTTGGAACGGCGACATCTGGGACAAGGCGGCGATGCTAGAGCACGGGGCGAAGCTCATTGACCTGTGGTATGAGTGGCGAGGCCTGGGGAGGCTCCCAGATTGGTTCCTTCGGCTGCGGGCCGCCGATGCCGCCTGAGCAGGCATAGTGGGATAATCGCCGTCAAGCCTGTATCAACGGGATAATCACCGTTATTGTAAAGTAAACGGCCTTCTCCGACAGGGCCTCTTAGCGCTCTTTCCGCCACAAATACTGTATCAGCTCGGCCTTATGGGAGCGGATTAGGAGGGCTAGCTCCTCTGGCAGCGGCTCCTCGCCTTCATAGTAGAGTTCCTGGCCATCGCGGGACACGGCCAGATTGCACCTCAGGTCGTTGATGCTCCGCAGGAGGTCGCGGCAGACCCGCGCTTGTTCGCTTGTAAGGGTGGTCATGGCATCGCCAGGCTCCGGAGGCCAAGCCGCCCCAGGTCCTCCTCTGTCAGATAGTAGCCGCATTGAAGGCAAAGAATGTCCTCGGCATTGGCATCCAGAGTCAGGTCGCCGCTACAGCGTGGACAGGAGCGCAGCCAAAAGAGCGGAGAGACGAGCACTCGCCACCCCCTCTCACAAACGGTTCTCTTGACGCCGACGAGTAACGCAAGAAAAGGCCCTCCAGTGCTTCTGTAACGCCTCCATAAACTTGCAAAATAAGTTGAGGCTTATAAAGGGGACATCCTGTTTCATCACCTTTGGTACGCGCCGTGTTTTTCTTGTTGTTTGTTTTTGCAACGTATCCATTTGACCTAACCCTTCCTTTCGCTCAGGTATGCTATTACCCCTGTTTACCATGGCCATCCGCCCCAAGGCAAGAGAACCCTCGCAAACCTACCTCTTGACCGCCACGATGCTCCTTCCGGCCCCTAGCAGGCCGGGGCAAGGCGGCGGTGGCGCGCAGGCCAGGGCCCTCTCGGTGTCTCTGTAGACGCGAATCCAGCGGCGGTGCCACTGGTGGCTGCCTGTCTTTGGGTCCTCCGGCTCATGCAGAAAGCGGGCGTGAATGCGCCGGGCCTTCTGAAGGTCGGCGCAGGTGTCCCTTTGAGGCGGAGGGGCGGGAGCCTCCTCTATCTTGCCGTGGGAATGTGCTATTTGACAGGCGTAGTACAGCGGCTCAATGCGCTTGCGGGCCGCCCGGCTCCACTCCAGAAGCGGCTCGGTTTCAACTGGCGGCGAGCACATCTGCTGCTTGACCTTCTCGTGCCATTCGGTTGCCTGTTCCTGTAGCTCGGCTATCAGGGGCCGCTCCGTCTCTGGTGCCATCGCAAGGGTCTCGGAGGCTAGGGCCGCTAAATCCAGGGTGTGCTTTGCAAGGCAGTACTCGCCGATGTCCTGTAGCATACAGGGACAGCTAGGATCGGCGGCGTGTCGCTGTATGTGGCCCAGGTCGCCGAGTATCTGCCGGTACTGCCATTCCAGCATCTCGGCGGAGGCGCTGCCGAGATTTGCGCTTTGCTGCGCACCAGCCTCGCCTGCGGCTGCCGCTTTTGCCGCCAGGTCGGGATAGTTCGCCAGCACTTCAGGCGGCACGGACTGCCTTGCGGCGGGGACCAAGAGAGGTCGCCCCAATAATTCGCTTGCAATATCAGCACGACGAACACCAACAACCTTACCAGGATGGCCTGCGTCCACGACAGCTTTGACTGCCTGTCCCTGAGTACGAGCGCTCACTGTGTAAAGGCGACTAACGGGTTCGGGGTTAGTGCGCCCCGGCAATATCATAGATTCAGTAACTTCTACCTCCCACCGAGATACATTAGCCGCCCGCTTCCCGACCGCACTCGCCTCCCACGGCTGCCTTGCGGCAGGCGGAGGCGGCTCTGCCCCTGTCACCTGCGCCTCTTCCAGCTTTGCCATCTTAGCCTCCTAGTGATACCCATGCAATGCGACAGGTGGAGCAGTAGGGCAGGCGGGCTACCGCTCCGGGGGCCAGGGCAGCCAGATTGCCCGGCAGCCCCAACTGCTCCAAGAGGCCCGCCAGGGTCTCCATGCTACCCGGCCCGCAGGCTGCGCCGCACTTTGGGCACGCGGCGCTGATGCCGGGCCTTTGTACTCGAGGGAATAAGAGGAGCATAGACCTTTGTCTCCTGCATCACAAAAGGATTGAGGCCCTCCAGGAGCTTTCGGCGTATCCTGCTCATTGCTTTGAAGGCGACTAGCAATTTCATGGCTTTGCGGGCGGGGGCGGCTCGGTCCCGCGCAGGAAGTCCCCTAGCACTCGCGCGTCGGCGGCATAGTCGGGCCCGCCTGCGGCGAGCGGCCCCGCGACTTTTGCAAAGACACGCCGTTGAGCGTCTCGAAGTTTGCCCGCTTCCCTCTCCAGTATGGATGCGAAGATCGCCATAATCTATCCCTTCGCCACGCCCCCAAACCTGCGGTATATCGCAGCCCATATTTCTCGACGGGGCACGAAAACACATTGACTATGCCACTTTCCCCCGTCTGAAGACTGTGTTGCAACCTTATATTGCCCTACCCATTCTTCCTTGTGCTCGTTGAAAACAGCGCAGAGCAATGGAAAGGGAACAAGCGTCCAGCGCCCCGTATCCTTGAAGACCCACAAGATAAAGTCGGTCTGCTTCCGTGCATCTAGTGTCCAGCCGCACTTGCCCTGTTCAACCACACTCCAAACCTCAAGGGCAAGGTCATCGTTCCCATAGGCGAGAATAGGGTCGCGCTCTCGGACTTTTACATCTACGGTCACTGGCTTTACATCCCTGCGATAGACAAAAGCATCCGTACCCTGCTTGTCATCGCTCAATTGCGCCTTTTCGACCTTCTCCGCTCCTGGGATATTCGCCAGCAGAATGCTCTCCAGGGTGCCATTTACTGCCAGTCCGGTTGACATCACAAGTCTATCTTGGAAGGCATAGTCACGGACAGTCATACTTCGGCCCCCCACGTTACCCAGCCTGAGCGTTTGTTCCGAGCGAACATCTCTAGCCACGGGCCAGGGGATGCCTTTTCCACCATCTCAAAGAACTCTTGCGGCTTCGCGCTATGCTGTCCCTTGCGCGGCGCTTGAAACCATGTCCCAATATCGTGACGCAGCAAGGGGAGAGAGCCTTTGACTCCAAACAGGACGTGCTCTGTGCTTCCCCGAAAGTAGTTACCCATGCCAAAACTGGGCTTACACCATGTCAGCGTTGTAATATAGCGGAATCCCCACTTTTCTAGGAGCATAAACCCTTTGGGTAGGCTCCGGTTGGTAATCCACAAATACAGGTGAGCATTAGTCGCCGCTAACTCAGATATGGGAAGGGCCAATATCTCCTCAAGGGGCATAGTCTGATAAAGGGGGCGAGCACGCCCAAACTGGTTTTCATCCCCTTCATCCCCCCAATCCCAGGGCGGGTCTATCACTATAGTTGCGTAGGTTCCTAGGGATGGTGGCGCTACCCCTTCAACAAGCGTGGCGTTTGCCGAACGCTGGGCTTCTCGCTGGGCTTGAGCGCCATCACGCCCCAGCCGCAGAAGCGCCGCCGTCGTCACTGCACCTGCTATCTCTTTCGCGGCGGCAACGGCCTGCTCAAACTTGTCTTCGGGCACCGCCGCAAGCTTCTGCCAGCGTGAGGACTGCGACCTATTGATACCAAGAACATCAAGGGTAGGGCCAAATGTCGCAGCGTGCGACATTTGGGGGTTGCCCTTTGTCGCCCGCTCCCCGCGTTCCGCCATGTCTCGCAGCATCTCCCCCGCGCGGCGCTCCGCCCGCACCTTTATCTCCGTCGCCCACTCCAAAAGCTCCGTGTCCTTCGCCTGCCGCGCGTAGGCCGCCATCGCCTGCGCCTTGTCGCGGATGTCTTTTACTTCGTCCACGCTATGCGCGGCTTGTAACGCGTGGCGAGCGGCGTCATAGCGGGCCAAGCTAACTGTCTTCATCATCTCACCCCAGCAAAGCGAACAGCCGCAGGCCGCGCCGCACTTTGGGCACGCGGCGCTGATGCCGGGCCTTTGCGCTTGGGGGAATAAGAGGAGCATAGACCTTTGTCTCCTGCATCACAAAAGGATTGAGGCCCTCCAGGAGCTTTCGGCGTATCCTGCTCATTGCTTTGAGAGCGTTCAGCAGCTTCACGGCTTCACGGGCGTGGATGCCTCACCAGCGAGGGTCATGCGCTGCTCCTTCAGGGAGGTTTCAATGCCTTTTACAGTCTGTTCGGGGGTAAGCCCGGCGCGCACCGATCGTGAGAATATATCTGCGACCTCCTGGCCGCCCACGATCCGCTGTTGCTGAAGCAGGTTGAACACGGGCATCACCTCGTTCAGGGCTGCTATGAGGCCACCGCCGGGGTTAGCCTTTGCCCCAATTCCTAGCGTCTGGGCCAGTGCGACGAGGTCGTTCAGCTTCAGGCCGCTAGCCTGCGCTTGAGGAGCCTGCCCATCCTGTCCTGTGGCGGGAGCCTGCGCCTGTCCCTGCGCCTGCGCTCTCGCCTCCAGAATCATATCGTTCAGAGCCTTGACCTGGCTGGCCAGGCCGATAACCGCTCTTTGAACATTCTCCTGTTGCGATGCAAAGGCAACCAGCACCTGCTGATTCTGTACCTGGGCCGCCGCAAGGCCCTCCAGAATGGCCTTCAAAGCGGGATCAATAGCAACAGACGGTGCGGCAGGCGCTTTTGTGGCCGCAGCCGCCCTGGGATGCACCGCCTTCACGTGCCGGGCCATCGCAAACGGCTTCGCATCTATCTCGGTTCCGCAGGTTTTACAGGGCTTCATCAGCATGGGCTAACTCCTACTCTGCGCCGCTACCCTACAGGGGTTTGGTGGCATGGTGGCTTCCGCAGGCGTATTCGCTCGGATAGTGTTGGGACAAGAAGTCTATCGCCAGGTTCATTGCTGCGGCAGTTGGATTAGAGGCAGATGGGTTATTGCCATCAGAGGTGGTAAAGCCGTATCTCTGCGCGACCGCAAACGCCTGCCTATATGCGTCGGTGATAACGTCTCCCACGACTACATACCCGAGAATTATCGGATGGGGCATTGGACTAGCCCTCTTTCTCTGGTCTGTCACCCAATCCAAGAACGCCTGCTTTGCGGTCTTGCCTTCAGGCCAGGGTATCTCGATGTCGTCCCACTGGAGAAGGAGCTGCTCTTTTGCACTCTGTGGAACTGTAAAGGGATCATCGCCAACTATGTAAAGAGCGGTAAAGCGTTGAATGGGTCCAATGAGCATCAGTCCTGTGTCTTTGTCAACGGCCATGTTAGCCCTCCTTACTCGCCCCGCGTGGGGGCTCCGTGCCTACCGTGTAGGTCGGCTCCACCTCAGACGTAGGGAAGTTCTGCCGCAGATAGTCGCAGATGCAGAAGGGACAAAGAGGGCCGCTGTCCACTTTCTTCCGGTATCCTTCGGCGAACCCTCCCCTGAACGAGAGAGTCACAGTCATAAAGTCGTCTCCGGTTACTTCCCACTCGTGTCCCTTTGGACAGCGCCATCGGTGCACGGAAATAATAACATGCCTTCTTGCTTTGTCGGCGTTCACGTAGTCTCCTCTCCTTGCTTGACTGCCCAGTCAAGGAACGCCTGCTTTGCGGTCTTGCCTTCTGGCCTCTCTTTGTAGCAGTATGGGCAGAGAGCACTTTGCGCGCCCTCTATAGGGCCGAGAATAAAGAACAAGCCACCGGCCTCCGCCCATGTCATGTCGCAGGAGGGACAGTATCGGAAGGCCTCTAGCGGCGTCGTCGTGGGCAACGGAGGCGGCGTAGTGAACCTTTTTGCACTTGGCGACACAGCTAGCTCTCCTTACAGGCGTAGTGCCAGCCATCCTCGTCCTTGACCCAGCGGCACCCAGCTATGGGCACGACCTCGGTAGCCTCCTGGCTCTTTGTTCTGATGGCTATGGCCTCGCCTTCGTCAACAGCCTCGATGCCATAGGCTCGCGCCTTTATCGGATTGATTGGCAATGAGGGGAAGGTAGCCCGTGTGGGCCTTGAGGGAGCGGGGGCTTTTGCAGGCTCTTCAACTTTGGCGGGTGTGGCTGCCTGGGGCGGCGCAAATACAGGCCCCCACTTTGCCTCGCACCCCTTGCAGCCCTTTATATGCTCCTTCATGTCTTCGGGGGAAGGCGTGGCATCTAGCCTCTCAAGGGCCTTCCTGAGCGGCTCCAGGGCCTTTCCGATGTCTTGCGCTGGAGGCAGGGCCGCTTTGAGCGTCGCGGCGGAGCTATCAACCACTTCGACAATGCTGTTTCGGATGGCCTCCAGCTTGTCCGGCAGCTCCGCGACCTCCTCCTGTAACCTGTGCATGGGAAAGTCGGGCTTTGGAACTGCCTGTTTGCACTTCGAGCACTCCTGGGTTTGCGCTGGCTCTGGCATTGCCTCCTCCTTCACTGGCTCTGGTTCGGGCTTCTTCGCCTCCGTCGGCCTCGCTAATTGCCCCAGAAGGGCCGCTAGCCGCTGCCGACCCTCCTCCTCGGTGGGTATGTCACGCTTAGATGGCTGCTTCGATCTCAATAGAGTGTATCCGCAGGAGCTTTGCCCTGAAGGTGGGTAGCAGATAGACGGTGCCGCAGCTCCTGCAGGCGGCGCGGAAGTGCCACCTCTGGTGCTTGTCTCGCATCACAATGACCTCTGTCCTCGTGCTGCAGAAGCCGCAGCGAAGATGGCCTACAACCTCCTTTTTGGGTCTGCCGGGCCTTCTCATAGTCGCCCTCTGCATTATACCATACTTAGAAGCCTAGCTATCAATATAGGTTTTCGGGACGGATTTCTCAAATAGGCTAGTATGAAGGCACAAGGAATCAAAAGGAGGTGCATAGATGGCGCGGCGATGCAAGCACGGGCGAACTAAGGCAGGGCGCTGCCGCAAAAAGGCCAAGCGGTAGCAGAAGAAATGGCTCGAAAGCGGGCCTGCAAGTACGGGCGTAGGTCGGATGGCAAGTGCCGTCGGCGTGCGCGCCGGAAGGCTGGACTCTATCTAAGGGTTCGGCAAGAGTAGGAGGTCAAAACATGAAACTTGGCAGTGCCGCTCGCGCCTGTAAGGGCAAGCGAGGCGGCAAGTTCCGCGCTTGCGTCAAGAGCAAGATGCGGCATGGGAGGTAAGCTATGGCTGCAACGACCGGTCTCCTTGCGCCAGTGGCCGACTTCGAGGTCGCTGGCATCCCTGTAGGGCGGGCGGCCCTCCTGTCTGTGGGCATGGGCGCGGGCGATGTCCTGAAGGCCCTGGCCCGGCAGGTGGGCGTGCCGCCACTGGTGGGCGGCCTGGCGGTGGCCTGGGCCGTCGTCAACGTGGATTTCATACGCAAGAACCTGGGGTCCGAGGTGGCCCAGCTCTGGGCGCTCGGTATCCTGGCCGACACCATCAACGACCAGGTCAACTTGACCAGGATGACGACCGACTTCCTGGCCGGGCTATTTGGCGTCCGGGTCGCATCGGCCTCGCCGCCACGGGTGGTGGACAGGAACACCAACAAGGTTAGCGGCGACCTCTACGCGGGGGTGTTCTAATGCTCCGCAAGGTAAGCAAGACCCAGACAGACACCATTACCTGGGCGGCGGACAACGGCGGCGCGGGCGCTGACCTGGAGCGGGTCGGCTACATCACCCGCATCGACGTGACGGCGGAGATCACCCCCAGCGCGACCCTCACGGGCGCTGGCACCGTGACGGACGGTCTCTGGCGCGTCTTCCGCAACATCAAGATCGTGGGCGGAAGCCACACCTACATCACCCTGCCAAACGATGACGCCGGCATGGGCGGCACCCTCCTGCACTACCTTTCGGAGAACGACGGACACGGCAGGGGGCACCATGATGGCCCTATCACGGCTCCGAACCGCACCTATGTGCCCATCACGGCGACCCTGCACTTCGGCAGCCGCCCAAGGACTCCCTCCGGCTGGGACAACAAGTTCGACATGAGCGGGTTTATTCCCGCAGCCGAGGAGTCCCAGCTCCGCATCGAGGTCCAGACCAGCGGCAACGACGTGATGGATGAGACCGTGACCATCACCTCCGGTGTCTACCGCTTCGCCATCCACCGCGTCGTGGGTGACCCTGGCGAGATACGGGCTGAGATCGCTCGGCAGGGCGTAAGAGATCTGGTTGTACCGGCCTGGACAGCCGAGAACTTCGCGCACACGGCGGCACGGGCCGACTACACCGAGGAGCGCGACCTGCCCACGGGCGGCTTCCTGAAGCGCATCGCCATCGCGGAGCAGGACGCGACAGCCGACCGCTCGCTGCGAGCGCAGGACGAGGCGACAGGCTTCGCCATCAAGCTGCCCGACCAGAACGAGGAAGTCATCCGGGTCTTCGCGGACAGCCTGGGGGCTCATCTGCTGCCTGGCAGCAACCTGATGGACGGCACCACAGCGCCCGACTTCGGCGGCTTTGCTCCGAGGGGCATCTACCTCCTGGACCTGAGGCCTCACGTCTGGACCCACCCGGACTTGGGGCTGGACCTCCGGGGCCTCAAGGCGGGCTCCGCCAAGCTCGGCATGACCATCACACAGTATGCGGCGGGCGACGATAGCCTGATTCTGTACGAGCGGTATCTGCCGTACAGGGGCATTCTGGGCGGATAGGCAGAGCATGGCAGAGGCAGAGCATGGCAGAGGCAGAGGCGCGGCTAAGGCGATACTGCGGCTGCGGCACACTGATATGGGATGTATCGGGCAGACCTTGGCTGCCCAAGTACACTGAGAGCATCATCTGCCCCATGTGCGGGGCGGACCACAGCCGCGAAGCGCCCCTCTGGTGGGTCGTGAGATTCGCCTGGCGACGCCTCTGGAAGTTCTGGCGCTACTACAAGTTTGGCCTGGTGGGACGGCTCACCCTGCGGTATCTCTTCCAGTACCGCCCGCCAGCGCCCAGGCGTGAAAAGGAGCCGATGGCTGCTAACCAGCAGCCGGTGGCCACGACAAGAGCGGTCTAGCAGGTAGGGGCGTCCGGGGTCGTGCCCGGCAAAGTGAGGATTTAGGCCGCTGCCGTTTCTTAGATGCCGTGCTGTTCAGAGGCAGGGATAGCATGGCGCTTTGATAGGGGCAGCGGGTCTCTCCTTCGCTCGCTGCCCCTGCTTCATTCTAAGGAGGCGCACAATGAGCTGGATAACCACAAATGCTATGGCGACAGGCGGCACGGGCCATGATCAGCTCAGCCTTGTCACGGCACAGATAGCCGACAGCGCCATCACCGCTGCGAAGCTGGCAGCCGGGGCTGCCACAGTTGGCAAGTACGGCGTTAGCACCTACGGAGGGTGTACCTATGGCTGATTTCGAGGTCCAAGTCCAGAACGTAGAGGAGAACCAGGAGAACATCTCTGTTACGGGCGTTGTCAATGGCGTTCAGGCGGCGGCTGTGGTGAAGGCAGGCAAGCGGCCCGCTGGCCTGTCTCACAAACAGCTTGAACGCTGGTATGCGGAGGCCCTTGTGGATGCCTTCCAGCAGATGAAGCCCAAGAGCGCCGGGGCTGCGGCGATCAAGGTGAGCCGGTGAGCGAAGACCCCTTTGCCCACATACCTCTGGAGTTCCGGGCGAAGGTCATGAGAGACCTTCTCTCGCATTTGAAAGCAGATGAGCGGGAGTGGGATTATGCCCGCTTCAACCCGTTGAACGACTATCAGAGGCATCTCTATGGCCTCTTCCTGCGGACGGCAGGCAAGGACCAGCAGGAGGTCTCTCGGGCTATCTATGACATCGCAACAGATGTAGAACCGCGCAAGCGAATCAGCTATGTTTCGGACGTGATTCACTCGGCTATCGTGGGGTTCCCGCAGGCCGACGGCACCCTCATAGCAATCCCGTCGCAAATCGCGTAAGCAGGAGGCCTCTATGGCAACCGGGACAGCCGTAGTTACAGGCGATCTTCTAACCGCCGCGAAGATGAATCTCAAGCAGGAGGACGGCACGGCCCTTGCGAACCTGGGGGTGCTGGACCAGAGCGGCCTGGGCGCACAGGACCTCCGCCTTGTTTGCTCTGAGAACCTGTCGGCGAACCGAGAGCTTACCCTCACGGTCAACGACGCGGCCCGGACAATTGACCTGGGCGGCAACCTGACACTGGCGGCAGCCTTCACTATATCCGGGGCCTTTGGCTTGACCCTGACCGTGACAGCCCTGACAAGTGTCACGCTCCCGACGACGGGCACCCTGGCGACCCTTGCCGGAAGCGAGACCCTGAGCGGCAAGACCTATAGCGGCACTCTGGCGGGCGCTTTTACCCTCTCTGGCGCGACCATCACGTTCACGGGCGGGACCATCGCCCTGACCGGAGGCGCAGCCTACGCCCTCGGCACAACCGATGCCTTTCCGCTGAACCTCCAGGCCGGCGGTGCGAACCGCCTCGGCATCTCGAACACCATTGGCACCTTTACGGTCTATCAGACGACGGCCAACTATACCCTCAGTTTCACCGACCCGGCGGCGGCCCGTACCGTTACCTTCGGTGACCCTGGCGGCGCGGACAGCGTGACCTATCTTGCCGCCACGCAGACTCTCACCAATAAGACCATCACGGCGGCGGCTCTGAGCGGCACCTTCTCCGGGACGCCGACCTTCAGTGGCGCGACCGTCACCTTCAGCGGCGGCACCATCAACCTGACGGCGGGGGCTGCTTATACCATCGGCACGACCGATGCCTTCAACGTCATCATCAAGGCCAACAACGCCAGCAGGTTTGCCATTAGCTCTACCATCGGACAGCTCGTGGTGTACCAGACTACGGCGAATATCACGCTTGCCTTTGCCGACCCCGCTGCCGCCAGGACCATCACGATGGCCGATCCGGGTGGTGCGGCGACCCTGGCCTACATCAACCAGGCACAGACCTTCACAGTAGCGCATATCTTCACGGGCACGCCCATCCTGCGCTCTACAGTGGCGGCCACCAGCCCCGTTACAGCGGAGAACACGAACGATGCTGCTTCGGTTCTGGTGGGCGTCCTTCAGGGGGATAGGGCCACGCCCGCCGATGCCGATGTAGCGTATATTAGCCTGCGGCTCTCGGATAGCGCAGGCAATCAGGACGAGCAGGCTCGCATAACCTGGGCTGCAACGACCGTTCTGGATGGCGCGACTCAGGACGGCGACCTGGTCCTCTCTGTCCTGGTGAATAACAGCCTGACCGAGCACCTGCGGCTTGATGGCTCAGCGAACCAGATGCAGGCCAGCAGGCCGCTTTATATCACTATAGCTGCGGCTGGCCTCCAGGTTGAGCACACCGAGGATGCGGCCTCGGTGCAGGCGGCCATCTTTGAGGGCAACCGCGCCACACCCGCTGATAACGATGCGGCGTACATTAGCCTGCGGCTTTCCGATAGTGCGGGCAACCAGGATGAGGGCGCGAGGATCACCTGGCAGGCCACGACCGTCCTGTCTGGGGCCACTCAGGATACCGACCTGATTCTATCGGCCCTGGTGAACAACGTCCTCACGACCTTTGTGACGCTGGATGGCTCGGCCTCGGAGGTGCTGCTGGCCCAGAACCTTCGGCTGCCCTCTGCTGGTAGCATCTTCCTGGTACAGGCGGGCGGAACCTATACCGTCGTCTGGAGCAACCCGGCGGCGAGCCGCACCCTGACCATCCCCGACCCTCTGGGCGCAGACACCTTTGCCTTCCTGAGCGCGTCCCAGACTCTTACCGGCAAGACGATCTCTCTATCAGGCGACCTGACCTTCGCCTCCGCTCTGGACATAGAGGTGCAGGCCAACACAGCCGCAACGCTCCAGCTAAACGCGGGCGCTGACGCGCTGCTAAACGTGGATAGCCGCAACACCACGGACAACGTGATTGTGTTCACCTGGGATGTGGCCGACCCGACGATAGCAAACGTGGCGGGCACCACCTTCAACATGCACCGGCTGAACGCCTTCACTTTGACCCTGAGCGCGGTGACAGGCGTGACGGCCATCAACGGCCTGGCCCTGGCGGTCCAGGCCCCCACCATCGCGCAGAGCGGCGGCGCGGTCACGGTCACGACGGCCTCCACCCTCTACCTGACGCCCATCACGGCGGGCGCTCTGGTGACCATCACCAACAGCCGCATCATAGACACGAGCGTCGCGGGCTGCTTCTTGACAGCGGCGGGCGTCTGGACAGACGCCTCTAGTTTGGAGCACAAGCGGGACATCGCGCCAATCACTCTGGCCGAGATACCCGGCCTCCTGGACAGCATCAACGTGGTGAACTTCCGGCGCAAGGACATGAGCGATGGCGGCCACAGGCGCTTCGGCGTCATTGCCGAGGAGGTGCCGGACTTCCTCGCTACCTACGACCACAAAGGCGTGGCTGCCTACGATATGGCCGGATTCTCCCTGGCGGGCCTCAAGTGGCTCAAGGAGGAGAACGGGCGGCTGGCCGAACGGGTCTTTGCCCTGGAGCGCAAGCTAGCGAGGGCTGGCTAGAGACCGGAGAGGTGGGCTATGCCGCAAGACAAGCGGCCCCCCAAGCGATGGTGGAGTTCTTGTGTCCGTGAGGTAACGGGCCGGGCCAAGGCCAGGGTCTGTGGGCGCATCTGGTCTAACATCCGGCCTGCTGAGAAAGTAAAGATACGGCGTGGCCGGAAGGCCTTCGAGGGCTAGGAGATAGCTATGGCACTGCTAGAGGGGCTGGCGGGCGGCGCGATAGTAGCCCTGCTGCTGCGCGATAGAAATGGGCGCGAGGTGGCTGTACCTGTTCAGATACCAGGTGACGGCCAGGTGCTTCCAATTCCGCTCCCTGTGGTGATACAGCCGGGGCTAACCCCTCCACAGCCCAGCCTTGTCAGCGTCGAGGCCAAAGAGCTGACGATGGACACGGCGCGGGCTATCAGCGACGCTACGGCCAGGTTCAACATCCGCGCCGACTGGCTCTACATCTGGACAGATGGCGACTACAGCGACGTACAGATACGGCTCCACAACTCCCAGAACGATCCCATTCCCGCCAACAGGCTCTCCACGGTGCCGGGTCCCTTCGAGACGTTCTACATCACCCACTCGGCGCAGGCGGGGAAGACCCTCTGGTATGCGGCGCTTCGCAATCCGATGCCGGGGCTGGCGATGTCTCCGCCGACCTCCGTCAGCGTGGTGGCGGTGCAGAAGCGCCAGTTTGCCCGCCTTCGCTCCGACAAGGACAGCCACTTTACAGGGGCGCTGCTTACAAACGCGAAGGAAGACGAGAGCATCACCGGCCTGGCCTCCAACAAGATCATCATACGGCGCATCGTCGCACAGTCGGACCAGAACCTGCATTATAGAGCGCTGCTGTGGCGCACAGACGGCTTCGACAACACCGACCTGGACCTTGACACCTTTGCGGGCGAGGTCGACCTGGACTTCCCGGCCATCGGCTTCCGGATAGCTGGCGCAAACCAGTACTACGTCGATCTGGAGTGCGAGCTAGAGTACCAGGACAGCGATGCCTCTAGGGAGCTACATATCTCGCTGCTGAACCAGGACGCGACGGCAAAGAACGCGGGAGCTACAGGCGAGATCGCCATCGAGGTCTACTACGAGGAGGCTCAATAGCCCTTGCGAGACAGCGTGGGCGGCGCGAGGCGCCACTAGCTGCGCCAGGGGGTATCCCTACAGGGGAGAGGGCCAAACAGGGGCCGCAAATCGCAAAACAATGCGTACCGAGTGGTATGTAAAAGGGCGGCAGCTATGAGCCACACAGTTGCCCTGGAGAGGCGGGCCGATGGCGCGACCTCGCCTGTGTTCAGCGGCGAGGCCGTTCTGCCCCGCGAGGCCATTCGCCTCAGCGCCAACAACGCCATGTGGGGCAATGTCAAGTTCAGCGTCACCGATGTACACTTCCCTCCGAAGGTGCTCTTTGGCCCAATAGCCGTCAACATCCCGCCGCAGGGCGGCTATGCCTATGTGGATACCCATGCGCCGGACGAGCCGGGGGCCTACTATGTGGTCGCCTATAACGACCTGGCCTTCACGGGGCTAGGCGGGCACGAGCAGCGCCTGTTGTTCAGAGCGGACGAGGCGGCAAAGCCCGCCCCAAGCCCTCTGCCCGCCCCGCCGGAGCCGAGCGTGTTTCCACGGCTCGTCGGCCCTGGCGGGCTGATACCCGAAGCAAGGGGCCTGGCGCTGGCAGCGGCTGTCCTGGTAGGGCTGCTCATCCTGGGCCGAAAGTAGGGAAGAAGCTATGGCAGATAATGGACTCGGAGCGGTTGTGGCCCTGGTGCTAGTTGCCCTGGCGCTGAAGCGGCCCGTAGAGGAGGAGCCGGAGCACGAGGCGTTGCCTATGCCGCGTCCTCCTCCCGCGCCCTATGTGCCGCCAGTGACACCCCGTGGCGAGGAGTTCCCGCCTTACGCGCCGCCAGAGGAGCCGCCCTATGTGCCGCCCTACGTGCCGCCAGAGGAGGAGCAGCCTCCGCCAGCGCCTGAAGGGATAGGCGGATGGATGGAGGAGTGGCAGCGCCCCTCTGCGCCAGAGGAGCCGGAGGGTCGCTACGTTCCGCCACCCGAACCGACTGCGCCTGCCCCCGACTACGAGAAATATCTCCCGCCGCCAGGGACTGTCCCCACCTCCTATGCCGCGCTTATCGAGTCCATCGCCAATAGCATGACCGTCGCGGAGCTGAATGAGGCGCTCTGGCAGGCAGGGCGGCAGTACGCCGCCCGCAACATCACCGACGACCAATACGGCTGGATTGTAGATTCGTACAATCGCCGCTATGCTTACATGGTGCCTGCGCCCGAGCCGCCCGCCCCGCCGGAGGCAGAAACCTCTCAGGTGCAGGTTGCGCCAAAGCTGCCGCTAGAGGAGCTGCCCATCTATATCCCGGCCTCGGTCCGGGTGAACCGCCAGCCCGGAATCGGCGAGTACTTCTGGAGCTACGAGGAAATATCCGGCATCTACTCGCGGCCCCTCACATACGAGGAGATAGCGGCCATCGCGGAGGGCCGGGTCGTCTGGGTCGATGAAGCGCCCCTGGCGGAGACCGATCCCTACACGGATGAGGGGGTCTATCCTAGCTGGGGGCCAGCGGGAGAGTAGCCCATGCCTACGCGTGCGCCGAAGTACTTCAGGGTAACGGCTGGCATCGTCACGACGCCGGGAACGGCTCCGGAGCACCGGCTGACCGAGGTCGACCAGGCCGATCCCCTGGGCCGCTGGCGTTGGCAACTCTCGGCGGATTCTCTCAAGCTTCAGAGCGCCCTCACCGCTGGCTGGGCCACCGCCACGGACTTCTTCACTTTTACTCGCCCGGTCATTGGCACCAGCTCGGGCCTGCTGCTGATTTCTCATGCCGTCCAAGTCGCCGCGACAGTAACGGACCCCACTGTCTATATGGCGCTACAAGGCGTTGCCGCTTTTTCCGTTACAGCTGCCGCTAGCGGCAATCTGATGGCCGGGGTGCGGGCCGCAATGTCGCCGCAGGCAGACAATAGCAAGAACCTGACCGCATCGCCCATAAGCATCGCGGGAGTGTATGCTAGCGTCAACCCGGCGAATGTCGTCATAGGGAATGCCTACACCATCACGGGAGCGGCCGGGCTTGCCGCTGGCTCGCTCACCATCGGGACCAACGTCACCATCACGGACCTCTACGGCGTGTACGTTGCGGATGCGAGCGGCGGGACCGTCACAAATCAGTATGGGCTATATCTCGCCGCGCAGACGAAGGGCGGCACGTTGATACGCTCCATCTTCGCAGGGGGCGGCTGGGCAGAGATAGCCGACGACATGGTATTGAGGCTCGCCGGGGCCAACACCACGCCGCCCGTGCTGCACCTTCGCAAGTCGCGCAACACCATAGCCTCGCCTGCCGTGGTTGTCACGGGCGACATCCTGGGCGACCTTAGCTTTGAGGGCTATGATAGCGATGGGGCCTGGGAGCAGGCCGCGCTCATTCGCGTGCTCTCCGAGGGCACGATAGGAAGTGGCAGAGTTCCGGCCAAGCTCTCTATCTCGCTGAACACCGACGCCGCGCCCTCCGTGCTGACCGAGCGGCTCACCATCGACAGCGCGGGACTCATCTCCCTGCCCACGGCAACGGCGGCGGCGAGCGGGCTGCAGATAGGTGGCGATGCGACCCTTTACCGAGTCGCTGCCGATACCCTGGTGATGCCTGGTACTCTCAGAACGAACATTATACGGGGGATTGCCAACGCTCTCAACAATATCAACGTGACTGGAGCCGTTACAAGCATCGGTGCGGTCTCAGACCTCCAACTGGCACCTGGTAACTACATAGACGCGCAGAAGGCCATCTACAACACCAGCGCTAACTACGGCGGTGCGGTGTTCATAGACGACAGCCTGTCGATTAGCGGTGGTGCGGCCAACGGCCAGCAAGTCAACGTCAAGACTCTGACCGAGCTCACCACCATTGCGGCTGCCGCCACCACAGACACGGCTATTCAGATACCCGTCAATGCCGTTGTGTTCGCCGTGCAGGTGCGAGTAACGACGGTCATCCCAACTGCCGCAACCTTCACCGTCACGGGCACGACTAGCGGCACGACCTTCAACACGGCAGCGGTCAATGTCGCGGTGGATACTACCGACGTAGGAACGGCGGCCTGCCCGTACAAGAATGGTGCCGCGCAGACTATCCGCATCACGCCCAACTTGACACCTGCTGATAACACGGGGAGAGTGCGCGTGACCATTCATTACTACGACATCACGGCGGCGACGAGCTAGGAGGAGAGTATGCCAAAGACAGTTGTCCTGGACACCTTCAACGGACGCATCAGTGTTTGGGTCACAGTTGACCCGGACGATATGCAGGTTACGGTCGACTACACCATTTCCGGCGGCGGCGTCTCGCAGAGCAAGAGCAAGGACGTGACGTCAGGCCTGACGGCGGGGGAGCGGCTGGTCATCCTCAATTTCGCCAGGAAGCTCATAGCTGCGGCCAAGCAACAGGAAGGCATATAGAAGGCCCATAGAAGGAGGAGAGCATGAAGGGAATCAAAAGCGCAGAGCAGGTTCAGGAGCCGGGGGTAGATGGTGACCGTCTAGCGGACTACGATGTTATGCCGGTAGAGGTGGCCTCGGCCCTGGTGGACGAGTGGCTTCAGAGGTCCCGGCAGATCGCTCGGTGCCGCGAGTCGGCCCTGATAAAAAGGGCCTTTGCCGAGACCGCCAGCGCCGAGAGCAAAGAGGGGCTGCTGAACGAGGCCCGGCAGATCGAGGAGAAAGTGATTCCGCTGCGCCGGGAGCTGGAGATCATCCTGGTTAGACTCGGCGAGGTATTTGGAGCCAACGCCGAGCTTCGGAAAGGCCCTCTTTTCTGGAACCAGCTCCCGCTCAATCTGCGCCGCCCACTCCGCAAGGAGCTCGTCCGCTGCTCGTCAGAGCGGGGCCATGCGGTTGACGCGCCAGAGATCGCGCCGGACGGCTCGGTAAAGGTGTAGGAGGGGCTGTGCCACCAGGGGCCATAGATACAGGGGCGCTGCTCAACGCGGTGGCTTTGTTCATCTCGCCAATGGTCGGGGCCGCTATCTGGTGGCGCATTGGCAGGCTAGAGGGCCGAATGAACAGCTTTGGCAAGGAATGGGACAAGGTGTCCGAGGAGTGGAGACGGCTGAAGAGTCTCTGCCCACTGTGTTCAAAGGACAATTAGGAGGGCGAACATGGATGTTGCAACACTCACATCGGGAGCCATCGCCGCGTTGGTGGCGCAGGCCACCAAATCGGACAAGTGGAGCCACTGGGTCACGCTCGGCTACGTTGTGATAGCGTCCTTCGCTGCCAGCTACGCAACTGGCGGGGGCAAGCTGGACATGATGGCGGCCCTGACATCGGCGGTAGTGGCCATTACCGGCCATGCCGTCCTGCTTCAGGACACGCCTGTTGGCAAGGCCCTCAAGTGGGACGTGCTGGCGCGGCTCTTCCGGGTCATTGCGGACCTACTGGAGGCCATAGCGAAGAAGGCCGAGGCACCGCCTCAGCCCTAGGGGGGCATAACGAGGCCCCTGTCTTGCGATTCTAGGCCCCTGGAAGGCTGCGGGTGAAGTTGGGGTCGGGCCAAGGCGCTTCAGGGGCCTTGTGCGTAATGCTACAGCGGCCACGTCAGGCCCGTTTGAAGAGCCCCCGCTAGTACCGCCCTTCTACACTGGCGGCGCTTCTACACTCTCAAAGTTGATATCTATGCTCTGTTGCAGAATCAGCACGTTTCCATTCAGGGCGGGCTTGGATGTCGGGCGGACCGTTATTCGGACGTGGGTCTTCTCGTCGGGCATCTCGACCAGAAGGCGAAATACGGGGATCTCTGGCTCAACCGAGAGGGCTATGATAGTGCCGCCAGCAAACCTCGCAAAGTCGGCGGCGCTCCTCACCAGGGTCATGTTGCTGCTCCTTTCCGGCGCTCCCGCCAGGCCTTAGCGCGACAGGCCCCGCTACAGTAGATGCGAGAGACGATACCGGCGAATCTCTCTCCGCAGCGAGCGCACTCTCTGTTGTAGATGCGCCGCATGTGAGCTAGCTGTGCGGCGGCCTGGGATATTCTAGAAGAGTTCACTTGACCCTCCTTCTGCTCTTGCTCAGACACTTCAGGGAGCAGAAGACGTGCTTCAGGCCGCGCCGCACCCGTGCCTTCTGGGCCCGCTCCGTCCACAGAACCCGAGACTCACAGAAAGCGCAGAAGAACATCGGCCCCAGCAGCAACTTGCCACAGCCGGGGCACTCGTAGCGGAGCTTCGGCGATACGAGGGCGCGGGTCGGTAGGCCAGCCCGACTGAGTACCTGCCGCACCCGCTCCCTCGTGACGCCTACTCTGTCGCCGATTTGCTTCAGCGTCATGCAGGGATTGCCTTTGCGGAGCCGGATGACGACCATAGCAGCGCCTACACGCGGGCCTTTTTTCTTCAGGTAGTAAGGGCGCTCGCCCATCATTTCTCTCGTGCTTGTGGCCTGCATAAGCGGAACTCCTATAGCCCCTGCACCCTGGGCCAGATTTGCTCCAATTCGCCTTCTGTCGCCGTGAGCTGAATAAACCGCCGGAGGACATCGCTGTCGAGGTTCCCAGCCTTGGCCCTCTCCAAAAGGCCTCGCAGGTACACGCGGCGCTCAGTGGAGCCGTGCCGGGGAAGCGCTCTAACGAGGGCCAGGGCTTCCCGCTCTGTTTCGACGGCTATCATGCCGTCGAGGGTGTTCCATTGCTGTTCGCGAATGACGGGAGGCATCGCCTACTCCTTCCCCGCCAGCTTGAGGGCGGCCACCGCCAACCCCGCTTGCTTAGCCTCCTGTGCATGGAACCAGCAGACCAGCATATCTCCCGCGTAGAGACTCACGCAGTACGTGGCCTTGTTGCGGCACCTATGCGAGTCAGTAGTGTGCCGTCCACCCATAGAGAACCCTTTTTGGAGCATAACTTGACGACCTTTCGTCTCCTGTTGGCACTGCATCGCCTACTCCTTCCCCGCCAGCGCGAGGGCGGCGCGGGCCTGGGCCACTACTGCGCTCGCTATCTCGTCCGAGTTGACGTTGACAAAGAGGAGATACTGACTCAATACATCCCGCAGCGCCGCGACCAGGGCGTCGTGGGCATTGCACGCCTGGACGATGAAGGCGGCATTGGCCTCGTTGCGCTCTGAGCCTTTGTTCATCGCCTGTGCGAAAACGTCGTTACCCATTGCGTCTTCGATACAGTTGGGCATATGGTCATAGACCCGCCACGGCGTCGGCGTGTGCGTGGTCATGGGCTACTCCTTCCGCTCAACCGTGATGTAGTAGAGGCGCCCTGCCGCAACATGCCGGGGTTTCGTCTCTGGCAGCCGCAACACCTTGCTGATGGCGACCTTCTCGGTGGTGGCCCTCACAGCCCATGTATGGCCGTTGATGTTGACCGTGTAGTTTTTCATGGGCTACTCCTTTCTGCGGCGCTAGGGCCGCTAGACTACTGCGTACTGCGCCTGGAAGGATGTCCAGGTGCATTGGCACCCCTGCCCTGTCGCACAAGGATGGCACAGGATGGCGTCGCAATCCCGACAACGGTAGGCCCGCCCCGAGACCTCCTTGTGCCCGACGAAAACTGGGTCGGTGCAAATGCTACATTCCAGTACCTTCATCGAGTTCTCCTTTCCTGGGCCGGGCCTATGGACCCGCGCCCTTACTTGTAGGCGGCGAACTCCCGCACCGCTGCCAACTTATCGCGGGTAAGAGGCGGCACAGATGCTTTGGCTTTCTGGAAGTCCTCCCACGGCTTGCCATCCTCCGGGCAGTTTGATGGCCGAGGGGACTGCCGCGAATAGTTGCAGGGCGTGTCGTCGCTATCGTCGTAGTCCACTTCCCCACCGAAGAAGTCTACCAGTCCCCGTGCGACGGCGATCCAGAAGGGGGTGCTTCTGGGCATGATGGTACGGTAGGGGTGGGTCTCGAAGTGCCAGTAGGCGGAGTGGCTTGACTCGCCGTCCACGAGCCCACCCTCCAATTTTATCTCTGCCATTCCGGGGACGCCGGTAGAAACAGCCGAGGCACCCGTGACCGCAAGGAAGCATCTCTCCCCCAACTTGCTCCAGCGGGTAGGTAGGCCTGCGAGAATGCCAATTACCTCGGCGGCATCGCACACACGGACATCCCCTGGCAACTGGACTTTGCAGTCGACTCCCATGTTCTCCTCCTCCTGAGCCGGGGCCTTCTCTGCCCCCGTGCTCATAGCTACTATAACACAAGCGTTACCGTTTGTAAAGGGGTTTCCTTACATAATGAGGCGAGTTTCAGAGAGAATCAAGGAGGCCCATAGCTGTATAAAAAGGCCCCGTTGTTTGGTGCGCCCTCCGGGAGGGCTAACAGCTACGGGAGGCGCTATACCCTTTTTTTGAGCCACTCTTCCCTGGCATATCGTTCGAAGTAGCCGCGCCGCTGTCGCTTTTTGCTATCCTTACGGCCCGGCGGCCTTCCGATGCGCTTGCCCTCCGCCCGCGCCCTCTCCATGCCCGCCTTTGTGCGCTCGCTCAGGCGGACGGCCTCCTGTTGGGCCACCCAGCCCATAACGGCCAGGAGGAGGTCGCGGGCCGGGCCACCGGTATCAAGCCAGGCCTCCTGATGGCTAATAACCCGCACGCCTAGCTGCTCCAGGCGCGAGAGCACGCCGATGATGGCCGCAATGCCCTGTCGAGAGAGGCGGTCTAGCGCCCAGACAAGGAGCGCCTCGAAGCGGCCCCGATGCGCATCTCTGTAGAGTTGTGATAGCTCTCGTTGGTGCTGGCCCCTGTAGGCGGAGCCAGTCACGCGGTAGGTCTGTACGACCTCGAGAGAGCGGGCGCGAGCAAGATCGAGGAGCTGCCGTTCCTGATTCGCGCCCTCCTGCTCCTCGGTGCTGACTCGCGTCCAAATAGCAGCTTTCATTTCTTGCCTATCGCGCACTCCTGGCCCGTGACTGTCGCGGCTTCGCTCTCCCAGGCGTTGCTGCAACACGCGGGGTTGTACCAACGCCTTCCAGCCATACTTTCACTACCTTGTTCCCCACCTGGAGGCGCATCTCACACACGCCAGCCCATCTCTCTGCCCTGGCATTGCCCGCCCGCAACGGCGAGGCCCTATGCGTGACCGCGTCCTCCGTTTCGCTTGGCCCGGGCCCAGGGGTGGTGTCGGCCCCCGGCGTGGCGCTGCGCGTGGCCTGTGCAGTGTGTGGGGCCTTCTGGTGTAAGGTCTCCTTGCCGCCAACCATGCTACGCCTCCTTCGGCGGCCCGATACCTGCTTCGTCCTTCCGCGGAAGGACTGACTCTAGCCAGTAGGACGCCGTACCATACCCATTGTCCATCAGCCATCGCACCATGCCCC